>ERZ779898.221-NODE-221-length-28555-cov-3.474000_pt1 | contig 28555 bp, 20 predicted proteins | sample MGYA00511902_ERZ779898 | MGnify/ENA primary metagenome ERZ779898 (study PRJEB29588, sample SAMEA2144588) | human gut metagenome | biome: human gut; feature: human-associated habitat; material: faeces | place: Denmark | collected 2008/2010 ...
TATATTTTCCATCCTTATATACGTTATATATATAATTATTATATAGTACATATAAAGGCCTGCAGCATATCGATTGCTTCTGCGCCCCTGACTTCTCCGACGATGATCCGGTCCGGCCGCATACGAAGTGATGCACGGATCAGATCCCGGATCGTCACAGGCTTACAGCCTTCCACGTTGGCATTTCTTGTTTCCAGCCTCACCAGATTGTCATTTCCCTGAATCTGCAGCTCCGCACTGTCCTCGATCGTGATGATCCGCTCTGTACGGGGTATAAAAGAAGAAAGTGCATTTAAAAAGGTCGTCTTTCCGCTGCCTGTTCCGCCACTGATAAAAATGTTATAGCCCGCAATGACAAGCTTTTCCAAAAAAGTACAGATCTCCTGTGAAACAGAACCAAGTCTTAAAAGCTCCGGTATGAGCAGCGGTGTTTTTCCAAAGCGGCGGATCGTCAGGATCGGCCCATTGAGTGCAACAGGCGGCAGTACGACATGGACACGGCTTCCGAAAAGTCTTGCATCTACGATCGGACTGCTTTCATTAACCACTCTGTTTGCTTTTGCAACGATCTGCTGGATCACATCCAGAAGCTTATCCTCTGATTCAAAGGCAGTCTGCCATTGCTGTAGTCTGCCTTCCTTTTCGATGAAAATGTGATCCGGACCGTTTACCATGATCTCTGTCACAGTTTCATCTTCCAGTAGCTCCTGCAAAACATCATACTTCCGGATCGCATAATAAATTTCCCGGCAAAGTCTCTTTTTCTCTGCCAGTGGGATATATGTCTCTTTCCCCATAAGCCAGACTTCGTTTTCAACCAGTTCCTGCACCGCTTCATCTTCCATTTCCATGGAATGATCCAGCTTTTCCAGAAGGCGGCTTTTGATTTCCTGTTTCAGCTCATTCATCTTCTTCCTCTTTTTCCATCAGCTTCTGTACATAATCCGCCAGTTCCGTATGTGTATAAAGTGCCGCCTGATAGGAAAATTCCTTAAAAACAGGTATTTTGCATTCTTTCGTTTTGGAAAGCAGATCCTCTTTTTTGATATGGGAGAGCAGCTTTTTATACTGCTCCATCTTTGCCATTGCCAGTCCATCCTTAGGAATACAGCTGTAAATCTCATCACACAGCTCCAGCAAAGAGAAAAGTCCTCTTACCTGCTCCGTCAGATCCAGAATGATCACTTCATAGTCTGTTTCCCGGATGATCTTCCGCAAAAATGCCTGCCATGTTTTTTCATCGATTTCCTCCATATCGGGATAGGAAAAAACGGGCGGTAAGTAGTAAAGATTTCCGGTCATTTCCACCATGCTTTCCAATCTGCATCTGAATTTTTCCGCATCTTCCTGTAAAAAGTACAGAATATCCATCATATCGTATACAAATTTCTTCTGCATGATATATTCAAACCCGGAATAAGGTTCAAAATTCAGATAAAGCACCTTCTTATTTTTTGCAAGGATCTGTCCCATCGTCAGTGCGATAGAACTTTGCAGCATATGATGCGCCGGAGAGTAAAAAGCAATCAGCTTTGTTTCCGTAGCTGCAGTTCCCTTTACCGGTAAAAGTGCTTCTTCCTCACACAGCTTCAAAATGGCCTTTGCCATCTCATGGATTGACTGGTATTTATAAATACCGGAGCCGTTCTTTGCTTCCGTCAGATACAGCGGACGTCTGACTTTTGTTAGAAGCTGCTCCGTCTGAAAAGCATCCAGAAAATCTTCTCCGATCAGGCAGATATCCTCTTCCTCCCGTTCCTTTTCAAATGCCAGAAAACGATCCGCATCATCAAATGCCATGATAGGAAAATGAAAGCGGTCTTTTAAATACGCAGAAAGTGTTTTCACAAGGATTGTTTCCCTGTCACAGATTGCAAGTAATTGATTCATAAAATACTTCCTCCTGTTTGTAGTGCAATCACGCCAAACAGGATTGGAATACTGAAATGGATGACTGCTTTTTTTCTTGTTTTCTTGAAAATCAGGCGATATGCCAATACGATAATGGAAATGAACGCGCCCGCAAAGCAGGCATAGATAAAAATAGAAATACTGTGCATAATTCCCGTAAACAGGGCACACACGCTGAAAAGCTTGATATCACCGCCTCCAAATGCACCAAAGCGGTAAACCGGTATGAGAAGCAAAAAGAAAACCGCTGCTTCCAAAATACCTCTGCCTGTTCCTATCCAGCCATCTGTCAGCCACCGATAACAGATGCCTGCCAGATATCCTGCCAGTATGATCCGGTTACTGATCCGGAACGTAAAAAGATCCATCACAACTGCCAGACAGAGGATTCCATACAAAAAGATCATACATCCTCCAAAATGATATAATTTTAAAAACGTGGAAATTGTGAAACAGGAACTGTTTCACCGATAGCAGAACTGCTATCTGTCTGTAAGCTGCATTATATAAGAGGGATTTACAAAAGTAAACCCCTCTTTACAAAAAAGAGCATTTTTGTGAAAACTGCCGGATTTTCAGAAAAGCTGCATGCAAAACAGCATGCAAACCCCCGGAATTCCTAGAATCGTGCTTGTCAAAAGCGTCCAGACATTAACCCCGACGAACAGATCCAGTGCCAGATAAGAAAAGAGCTGATCCAGTCCTATGATCGTCACAAAACCTAAAATGCCACGTTCCACCAGACCAAGCACCAGTCGTCTTTTTTTCTGAAAGCTGCTCAAAAACAAAACAAAAAGACAGACACACACAATAAAAATATACATATAATTCTGAGATGTAAATTCTCCCATTTCAAACACCATCATGTATTTTTCTATTTCAGTGTATGCCTGTTTTTATTATTTATGTATGATCCTTCTGCCTATTCCATAGTAAAAATTTTATCAGATTTCAAATGACAGACTGTTGACACCAAGCAGCTCTGCTGTCCGCTCATCAGGCTGTCCGAATCCAATAAAGATCTGCGCCTTTTTACCATCATAGACACGTTCGCCATCCTCTGTTACAGTAGAAAATGCAGTTTTGGAAATATGCAGGCTGATCCATTGTTCTTCCCCGGCTTTTATATGAATCCTTGCAAAAACACCGAGCTTCGGATGCAACACTTCATTCGGACTCTGTACTTTCACATAGCCCTGTAGGACTTCCTCTGTATCATAACTGCCCCTGTTTTCCACATGTACTTTTATCTCTATACCGTCTTTTACAGCATCTTCGTAAGTATATTCTTTTTCCGGCTGTATTTCATCTATCACACAATCACTGTAGGTCAGACCATAGCCAAACGGATAAAGTGGTTTTTTTGTCAGATAGCGGTAAGTTCTTCCCCGCATCGTATAGTCTGTAAATGCAGGCATTTCTGTCAGATCCCGGTATATGGTGACAGGAAGCTTTCCGGATGGTGAATATTCTCCAAATAAAAGCCTTGCCACTTCTCTTCCGCCTTCTGCTCCCGGATAAAACGCCTGTAGAATGGCAGCAGCTTCCTGATCCGCAAAATTAAGATCCATTGCAGAACCTGCAAGCAGGCAGACGATAAATGGTTTCTTTGTTTTCGCAACTGCTTCCAAAAGCCTTTGCTGCGGCGGTGGAAGAAGCAGATCCAACTTGTCACCGGAAGCATAGGAATTTCCTGTATCTCCTTCCTCTCCTTCCAGAGTCTCATCGAGTCCCAGACAGAGAACAACCACATCTGCATGTTCTGCACAGCTGACTGCTTCACTGATCCTGTCATCAGGCTGTGCCAGTGCCTCTTCTCTGTCTTTGTATAAATGACAGCCCTGTGCATATAATACACGTCCGTCTTCTCCCAGATAATCCTGGATTCCTTCCAGAACCGTAATATATCTCGGAGGTGTTCCGTGATAATTGCCGATCAGTGCCTCTCTGCTGTCTGCATTTGGTCCGATCACGCCAATTGTCATACCTTTTTTCTTTTTCAGCGGTAAAATACCATCATTCTTTAAAAGAACAATACTTTCTTCTGCTGCTTTTTTTGCCAGCGCAAGATGTTCTTTGCAGGCAATGGTTTCATATGGTATCTCATCATATTCTGTTTTGTCAAACATTCCGAGCAGAAATCTTGTTGTAAACAGACGGATCGACGCACGGCGGATCAGGGAAAGTGGCAGATCTCCCTTTTTATAAGCAGGCATAATCTCCCGGTAGGTACAGCCACAGTTCAGATCACATCCTTTTTCCAGTGCCAGATACGCACTTTCTTCCGCATTTCTGGTTACTTTATGGTTTTCATGGAAATCCTTGATTGCCCAACAGTCAGATACATAATGTCCCTCAAAATGCCACTTACCGCGCAATACCTCTTCCATCAGATAAGTGTTGGCACAGCATGGCTCCCCATTCGTGCGGTTATATGCACCCATCACAGATTCCACACCTGCCTCCACACAGGCCTGAAAAGCGGGCAGATAAGTTTCCCACATGTCTTTTTTGGTAGCCTTGGCATCAAAATGATGTCTTTCCTTTTCCGGACCGGAATGTACCGCAAAATGCTTTGCACACGCCGCTGTTTTTAAATAAGATCCATCACCCTGTAATCCTTTTACAAAGGATTCTCCAAGTCTGCTTGTCAGATATGGATCCTCTCCATATGTTTCATGTCCGCGTCCCCATCTCGGATCACGGAAAATATTCACATTAGGAGACCAGATTGTCAGACCTTTATAAATATCTCTGTCCCCATGCGCAGAAGCTGCATTGTATTTTGCACGGGCTTCTGTCGCGATTGTATCTCCTATTTTTTCTATTAGCACCGGATCAAATGTAGCTGCAAGCCCTATTGCCTGTGGAAATACAGTTGCAGTTCCGGCTCTTGCCACACCATGAAGTCCTTCACTCCACCAGTTATATGCCGGAATATGCAGTCTTTCAATAGCCGGTGCATCATATCTGAGCTGCGATGCCATTTCTTCTACTGTCATCTGATCAACCAGATGAACCGCTCTTTCTTCTGCTTCTTTTCTGTTCATTGCAAAATCCTCATACTCTCTACTGTTGTTCCGTCCTTTGTTAACTTCTGCTTTTATCTTACAAAATTACTTTTGCAGCGACCTCACATTTCTTGCGATATCGTTTACAAATATTGCGAATCATACACGCAAAAACTTTCCATTTATCAATTTGTATTTTATAATGGAAAAAGAAGGTAATTTTGCGTTTTATGCATGTAAAAGGAGGAGTTTTATGGCAGAAAAAAGAGAAACACCACCAAAATATAAGCAGCCTGTTACTGAGTTTGTAGGGCGGAATCTGACAGGCTCTCTGGAGCAGATCGATTACAGTCCCAAATCCCATATCCGCATATGGTACAATAATCAGGTAGAAGGATATGCCACACATCATCATACTGCAATGGAGATGATCCTATGCATAGAAAACACATACACTGTTATTGCCAACAACAAGACCTATCATTTAAATGTTGGCGATATATTGTTGATTCCACCAAATATGTTACACAAGATCATCTGTCAGGAAGAAGGTACCCGCTTTATTTTTCTGATCAATATCGATTCCTTTTCCAATCTGGAAGATTATCATACACTTGATCCTGTTTTTATGGATGCTTATTACTGCTCTGCCATTACTAAGCCTTCTATTTATCAGGAATTTTATGCTAATCTGATGCAGATGATCGATACGTATTTTTCCAATGATATTTTTTGGGAAACAACGATATTTTCTCTTTTACTGAAAAGCTGTATTTTGATTGGAAAAGAACAATATGATCAGTCCGTTACTCAGGCTGATACAGATAATATTAATAAACACAGGGAACATTATGATAAGTTCGTAAGCCTTCTGACCTTTATTGATGCTAACTATCAGGAAGATCTGAGTCTGGAACAGGCTGCTGATTACATTGGTTTTTCCAAATACCATTTTTCACGTTTATTTAAGCTCCATACAAATACAACTTTTTATGATTATTTGTCTCACAAAAGAGTACAGGCTGCGCAGTCTCTTCTTGCAACCGACATTCCGATCACGGACATTGCATTCCAGACGGGTTTTAATAATCTGACTACCTTCTGCCGGTGTTTTAAAAAATGTACCAATTGTTCTCCAACGGAATACCGTAATAAATTCCGCGAAGAACAGGTAAATTAAACATCTCTTTTCAACAAAAAAGGAAGCCAAAAGCTTCCTTTTTTTGTGAATGAGAGAGATACTTTATATTAACCTTTTACACTACCTAATGCGACACCTGCAATAATATACTTAGAAAGCAACAGGTACACAATGATCAGTGGTAAAACGGTCAATGTCAGACCCAGATAGACAGAACCGTATTCCGTCTTATAAATATCACCCCGAAGAAGGCTGACCATGATAGGCATGGTATATTTATCCTGGTCTGTCAGCAGGACAAGTGGTGTAAACAGGTTATTCCAACTGGATACAAAACTGAAGATTGCCTGTGTTGCAATCGCCGGTTTCATAATAGGGAGGACAATGGAATTGAATATAAAATATTCACCTGCACCGTCAATTCTTGCTGATTGCACAATTTCCATCGATAAAGTGGATTGTAAATACTGCCTCATAAAAAATACCATAGATGGCGAAGCAATTGCCGGTAAAATCAACATGAGCAGATTATTTGTCATATGGATTTTATAAACCATCTGGTAAAAACCGATCATCGTAACCTGCGCAGGAATCATCATAACAGCCATGATAAAGCTGAAAAACGGCCGTTTCAGTTTCCAGTCATATGCTGTCAGTGCATATGCCGTCAATGATGAGAAATAAACCGCCAGCCCTGTGGAACCTACGGAAATGATCAGGGAATTTATAAATCCTCTGGCAGGATTAAAGCTTTTTCCAAGCAGAATCTTCAAGTTTTTGATCATATGTGTAGATGGCAGAAGAGAAATTGCATGCTGCTGTATTTCCGTTGTCGATCTCGTCGCATTCATGATCATGATCCAGAAGGGCATAATACTGATGATCGCCAGCAGAATACATACAACGTAGATCACAATCTTCAGAATTCTATTTTCTTTATTGTGTAACATTTGCACCCTCCCTTTCCATTCTTTTCTGTGCCTTCAGCTCCTGTCTGTACTTCTTTTCCTGTCTTCTGATCTCACGAAGTCTGAGTTCTTCATCCTTATCTCTTAAAATGTAGAACATAAATGCTGAGATAACGCAGATGATCAGGAACATGATCATGCTCGCTGCTGCTGCCCTGTTATACATATAACTGCCACTGAATGCCTGATTGTAAATAAATACGCTTGTTGTAAGTGTTGCATTATCCGGTCCGCCAAGCAGGAACAGCTTTGGAATATCAAACATATTCAGACCACCGATAAGACTTGTAACAAGTGTAAACAACAAAATTGTTTTAATATTCGGAATCGTAACATAAAAGAATGTCTGTACACGATTCGCGCCATCTACTTCCGCTGCTTCAAAAATCTCGGGACTGATACCAAGTACACCGGAAATCAGGACAACCATTGTATAGCCATACCACATCCATGTCTGGATGAAAATAACAACACCCTTTGCAACTGCTTTATTAATGAGCAGGTTTACAGGCTCATTAGTGATACCAAGTCTTACAAGTAGATCATTTACCGGTCCCATCGGATATCCGAATAAAGCATTAAACAGGATTGCCACAGTTGCAGCAGTAATAATATTCGGCATATAGAAAAGAACCTTAAATAATCCCTGTCCTTTTACCTTACTTCGTTTATCTGTAAACCATGCAGTTAACAAAAGTGCCAATAATATCTGTGGAATAAAGTTACAGATCCACAGGAAAACTGTATTTCTTAACGCCTGTTGAAAAGACGGATTGGTCAATATAATTTTAAAATTACGAAAGGGATCTTCTGTCAGAAAATGAAAATTTGTCATTCCGAGACCCTTCAGATCTGTAAAACCAATCAAAGCTGTATATACGATCGGATATAAAGAAAACAATATAAATGCAACCATAAAAGGAATACTGAATATGTAACCGTATTTTGCATATCCGTGATGCTTTCTTTTTCTCACATCTTTCACCTCCAATTCCTTTCATACATCAAAGATGTATGATACAGCCTCATCCCTTAACCGGGATGAGGCTTCAGATCATTTTTATTCTACGATTACGTCCAGATTATCCGCTACCTGCTGTTTAAAATCTGCAATTGCCTGCTCACGGGACTTATTACCTGCTGTGTATTCACGAACCTGTTCTCTCCAGTAAGTATTGATTGTCTCATCATACTGTGTCAGGTTGGTACCCTTTGCATAAGAGTTAGCCGGAACAAATACATCAAACATGTTCTGTCCGCCAAGGAAATCCACGGATCCGTCAGATTTTGACATAACTGTTCCACTGGCTACACAGTCTTTTGTGCCACCTTCTCCATTATAAGTACCGTTTGCCCACATATACTGCAGACCTTCTTCACTGCTGTCAAGTGTAATCCACTCAAGGATATCCTTTACAGCTTCCTTCTTCTGTGTATCTTTGTTTGCAAGAAGCCATGTACCGCCCCAGAAGAAACCGATTGGAGGCTCACATACTGCCCAGTCACCATAAGTACCTTCTCCAACCTTTTCGCCACCACAGTTAGGAGCAAGTGTATAGTTGATCAGCCATGCAGGACCAAAGAAACCGAAAATCTGCTGTGCACCTTCGCCCTTCATATCTGCAAACCATGCATCCTGCCAATCCTGTGTATCATTATGATAACCATTGTCTTTCAGTTTTTTGGAAAGATCTAAGAACTCTTCACGTTTTGGATCGATATTTAATTTTCCGTCCACAATCCAACCTTTATCTGAGCTGTTTTCCACTGCATGCCAGATATCGCCATCACCTGAAACAATACCATAACCTTTTGCTTTTAATTCAGCTGCTGCATTGTAGAACTGATCCCATCCGGGACCAACCTTCTTTGTAATTTCTGCCGGATCATCTGTTCCCCAGACATCTTTTGCAATGGAACGACGATAAATAAAAGCACCACCTGTTGCCTGATAACCAAGTGCAACCAGTTTTCCGTCAGGATTTGTTCCGATATCCATCGTATACTGCGCAATATCCGCATCTTTTGTCATAGTAGCTACATCAATGCCAAGATCTTCATAAGCTGCTGCATACTGTGAAGCATCACCCTGTGTATATTTCAGTACAAATGCTGCTTCTGCACAATAAATATCAGGTGCATCAGCTCCTCCTGATGCAAGTGCCTGATCCAGTGCCGGCTGATAAGCACCATCCGTTGTTGCAATAATTGTTGTGTTGATATCATAATCAAAATCAGGATGCAATTCTTTGTATTTTTCAATCATACCGGGCACTTCATCTGTAAATGCCCAGACATTGATCACATGATCCGCATCTGCATTTGTCTTTGCATCTCCTGTACTTTCTGTACTTTCTTCGCTCTCTGCATCCGTTTGTGTTTCAGCAGTTGTATCTCCAGCCTGATCAGCCTGATCAGATGTACTGCCACAACCGACAAGAAGAGATGATATTGTGCATGCGCACAAAATACTTGCAATTAACTTCTTCATTTTTTTCCTCCTTACAATACCCTTTGTTTTTTACTTTGCATTGCTATTCCCAATAACAGGCCCCGTTGTGTAATAACATAACTTTATTATACATTTTTTTATATTTGATTCTTTACGATTCTTGCTTTTTATTTTGCAATTCTTGCCAAATATGTATTTCGTACTAACAATAAACACATATTTCCTGTATACTCAATTTATAATCAATTTATAATATGGATGATTTAAAGAAAGGAATGATTTTTATGAAGGATTTTTTTCAGGCTGATAATCCACTGATTCGGATTTTAGAATGTTTTTTTGATCTGATGGAACTTAATTTTCTCTTTATTCTGACATCGCTCCCTCTTTTTACAATAGGGAGTTCACTTTGCGCATTATATAATACAAGTATTAAAATGATCCGGAAAGAAGGTATTTCAATCCATAAAAACTATATGCATTGTTTTCGAAAGCAGTTTAAATCTGCAACGCCTTTATGGATCTGTCTTTTTCTTTTATGTGCTTTTTTCCTGACAGATTTGTATATTGTCTGTTTTATACTTGACCGGAAATATGTATTGCTACAAGTTCCGTTTCTGATTCTGCTGTTTGTGTTATTTTCCATTATCATTTATGCGTTTCCGCTGCTTTCCTTTTATGAAGCAACTTTAAAAGACACTTTAAAAAATGCCATACTGCTGAGTCTCAGTAATCTGCCAACAACCATTCTGATCCTGTTTATCCCTGCCTTTTTACTTTTTCTTTCATCTCTTTCGGGCAAAAATCTGGTCATGATCGGAAGCCTGTTGTTCTTTTTTGGTTTTGCAGCATTGGCTTGTTTTTATTCTTTGTTTTTATCTAAAATTTTATTATCCTGTGAAAAGGATGTATCATAATATTACTATTTTTATTATCTGTCTTATGCGTAAAAACCGCGACTGCTGCTGCCATCCTGACTGCTGACTGTCAGATCTTCCCGTCCGTAGGTCAGACCTGCATAAATCTGCTGGCTCTTCTGCATGACAGGATCACTCGTATCGTTGACAGCATCTTCTTTATATATTTCGTAAAGTCTGCGCATCACCTTTTCTGCTTCAAAAAGCGGTTCTGCTTTTTTACTGCCAAGGGCTATGCCAAGCTGCCTGCTGACATATAAGTATAAACCCAGAACAGTTCTGCCAAGCTCATTTTTTTCCTGCACGCTATCTGTCAGCTCCCGCAGACAGTCAATGGATTTTTCCATGCTTCTGTGAAAAGCATCTTTCTGTCCGTCCGCAAGCGCATCTTTTGCATCTTCCATATATTGCAGAAAAATTTCATATAACAGCACAATGAGCTGGCTTTTGTTTGCCTGCGTGATCCGCAGTGTAAATTCCTGTTTTTTTTCGTTTGTCATGTAGGAGTCCTCTAATGTCCTATAACTTGCTTTGCAAGTTATTTGGCCGCACATTTTGGTCGCACATTTGCTGACGCAAATATGTGACAAGCTTCGCAAATATGTGGCAATTATTGTAACAGTTGCAGTACTTCTGCCGGTCTCTGGTTCGCCTGTGTCAGAACGGAAATGCCTGCCTGATTGAGCACCTGCTGGTTTGCATATTCTGTCATTTCCTCTGCCATATCTGTATCCATGATACGGGAGAAAGCACTTGTCACATTTTCTTCTGTGACACCGAGGCTGCTCTGTGTATGCTCCAGTCTGTTTTCATAAGCACCTATTCTGGAGCGGACAGAAGAAATATAAGCATTTGCCTGCTTGGAAAGTTCTATTGCCCGCTGCGCACCTTCCTGTGTGGAAATATCGATATCGGAAAGACCAAGTGTATCCAGAGAAACCTCCGGAATACGAATCGCAAGCACCTGTCCTTCATTGGCTCCGATCTGGACGCGCATGGCTCCGATTCCGGTGATATCAAGTGAGATGCTGCCATCCTGGCTTGTTGTTGTAACATTCTTATCTACTTTAAATGTGATCTCAAATTCATTTGCTGCTGTGACAGTTACTTTGTCGCCGTCATAAGTGATCTTGGCATCTTTCGGGAATGCATTTTCACTGCCATCCTGCAGAAGTGTTACACTACCGTCTTTCAGATCTACATTTCCATCCTGATCAAGCGGGATCGGATTTACCAGACTGAACTTATAATTTGCGACCGGTGTTTCATCGGAATAATAGCTTACCTTAATGCCCTTTGCATCTGCATAGCCTTTTAGATCGCAATCGCCGTTTAACAGCTTTTTGCCGTTAAATTCCGTATCATTTTTCATACGTTCGATTTCTTCTTTCAGCTCTTTTATCTCTGCCTGAATGGATTCCCTGTCGGAATCTGTTTTTGTACCTGTTGCTGCCTGTACGGAAAGCTCATTCATACGCTGTATCATGGACTGTATTTCTGTCAGTGCACCTTCTGCCGTGCTGACAACGGAAACTGCCGTACTTGCATTATCCTTAGACTGTGAAAGCCCCTTGAGCTGTGCATTCATACGCTTTGCGATCGCAATTCCGGATGGATTTTCCTTTGCATGATTTACCTTATAACCTGTCGATAATCTCTCTGTTGAAACATTAAACTTTTTTTCATTCACTGTAAGTGCTGCATTGGCTACAACCGCCGATACATTGTAATTGATCTTCATACCTGTTCACCTTTCTGCTTATAATTCCGTTAACAGTCTGATCAGCTGTTTTGCTGTCTGATACAGACCATTTGCAGAAGTATGACTTCCCTGTACCTCTTCTGACCGGTTTTCTGTATTTGTATGCATCTGCTTCCCTGCAGACTGCTCCGTATCATAATAAGAATTTTTAATATCCTGACTATATACAATAGTAATATCGGCAGAATATCCTGTTTTCGAAAGAACAGACTGTTTAAAATCTTCCTCTTTTTCCTGTAATTTCTGCATGGTATCTTCCCTGTTACAGCCGATATATCCTGTTATTCTGCCATTTTCCTGTCTGCACTTTGCAGCTATGATCTCTCCATCCGTCAAAGTTACCTGTAAAGAAGCGGATGCTTCTTTCTGCTCTGTATGACGGAAGCGGACAGTAACACTTGTCAGTTCTCCGCGTATCACAGCGGGCATTTCATAGCATTCCTCTTTTGCCAGATGAGAAGATAAACAAAGCTGCTTGGCAACCAAAGAAAGTGCTTTGATATCGAGCAGATCCGACTGTTCATAAACAGCTTCCTCCACTGCTTCCTGCATTGTATCGGTAAAGTCCTTATAAGACTGCTTTGCTTCTTCCACATCGTTAAAATGAGATAACAGCTCTTCAAAAGCAGCGTCGACATCCGGAAAAATATCTGACTCTTCCATTTCAGACTCTGCATCCTTTATTTTTCTGAACATATCTCCGCGGCTGTTAAATATCTGTTTTGCTGCTGCCATATTCTGTGCATGCACAGGCTGTCCGAAAGCTGTCAGAAATTCAACTACAGGCTCCTGCACTGTCAGATCTTCCCGCATCTGCGCAAGCTCTTCCCTGCTCTGCATGATAGAAATGCTTTCCATTTCCGTCTGCACGGTTTCCATGGAAAGTACATCAAACAGCTCCTTTGCCCGATACCGGTAATAGCTGTCGATCTGGTCAGAAATACTTTCTCCTTTTTGCAGTACATCCTTTTGCAGACCAAAATCATTATCTACCTTTACATCTACTTTCTTTTTCTGCCCCGTTCTGACAGCGGAAAGCAGATTAGAAAAGGTGAGTTCCTGCCCGCTTGCAACAACGGTTCCGATCGCTTTTCCGTCTCCCTTTTCAATCTGACGGATCAGACGGTAAATACCGATATAAGATGCTCTTTCTTCTGCGGAAATGGATTTTTCCTGCTCCAGCTTATATAAATACCGGCTGAATCTTTCTTCGTTGTCCACATAGGCTGTCTGCTGATTTTGCAGATAAGCAGTCAGCTCATCCACTGTCTCCTCCAGCGGATTAACACCTTCCCGTATCATCTGAAGCACTCTGGCAGGTGTCATTTCAGAAAGCAAGTTCTGCAGCTTTGCATCTGCGTATCTGACTTCTTCAATATTCTCTTTTGTGATCTCCTGCCGGTTATAAGCTAAAATACGGACAGCTCTTCTGTTTGTATCCGTAGCTTCCATTTCGTTTTCGAAAAGCAGATCATCTACATTCCGGAACGCATCTTTGATGGAATCTCCCAGATCCGCTCTTGGCTGTGTCATCAGTGCTTCATAGCTTTCTCCTGCCTTCTGGTACTGGCTCTGACGGCTCAGACCTGCCTCATAAATACCGGAAAGCTGATAACCGCCGATCTGTCTGCCGATCGGGCCGAGGATTGCTGCAGGCATCTGACCGATCTGCATAATCTTATGGCTGTTTTCCTTCCAAACCTCATCCATCGCTTCATCCGGAAGAGAAATTCCCATGGTTTCTCCACTTTGCTGCTCTATTTTCTTAAGGTTTTCCACAAGATCCTCGATTGGCTGTGTATCAATCGCATAATCGCTCTGTAAGAGAAGCAGATTGGCTCTGACTGTCATCTGAAGCCGTACTTCTTCCATAACACGCCTTGCATGGATCTGCTGCCCGGACAGCTGCACATCCGTTTCCATAACATCACCGGATGAAACGGAAGCTTCTTTCTTCATCTCCAGATCGTTCTGTGCTTTTGCCAGATTCCGGATATTACAGATCTGTCCCTTAGAAACAACCTTATCAACAGCTTCATCACTGATAGAAGCAGCCTCATCCATGATCTTTTCTGCTTTTTCCAGAAGGCTTTCTCCGGCAAGAAGTGCTTCTTTCGGTGCTTTTCCTTCTTTTAACGCTTCTACTATCTTTTCTGTAACAGCAGCTTCATTCCCCTGCTCCATACGATTCATATCCTGCAGCAGAAGAAGATGCTCCGCTGTCAGTGGAATATCTCTTCCGACAAGCCACATACAATCTGCTTTTGTCTGTTCATCCGCAACAAGCCCTGCTTCTTCAATCACACTGCCTATCTGCTTGGCAAATGCAGGATCTGCTGCCACTGCCTGATCCTTTTCCTGTCCCTGATAGGTGGCGGCAAATTTCGCTTTATATGTATTTTCAATCGTAACCGGCAGTTCATTTTCCAAAAGATACTGCTTCATATCATCCGTAACATCACCGATCTGCATGGCAAGATCTTTTGCATCTACCGCTTCCCTTACATTGTCTTCCGTAGGTGGAATGTCATTTTCGGAAAATGCTGCCATCAGACTCTGTGCATAACCTGCATCACCGGCAAGTGCTGTCAGCTTATCCAGTGAAAAATCATCACTGCTGTTAAAACCTGTGATCACAGTACCGGATTTTGCCATTTCCGCCTTGATGTGATCCATGATCGTAACAGCATCACCTGCTTCGATCCTGCCCGGATTTACGCCGTCCTTTACAAGTGTCTGATAATCATCCGCAGACATGGTATTTGCCATGACTGTCATATAATCTTTTAAAGAGGCAGTATCCACATAAGAAGTTTCTGCCTGGATATCCTCCATCGTTTTTCCCTGTTTATCGTAAATACCCTGTTTTGTCTGCGTAGCTGAAAACGGATTTTCTGCAAATACAGCAGCAGCTCTTATCTCTTTCTTTTCTGCTGTCTGTGCTTTTGATATTTCTTTTTCCTGATTGACCTGTATATTCGTAAAGTTGATTCTCATAGGATCCTCTTTTCTGGGTTTCTTTCCTTGTCGCCATAACTCAAAAATCCTGCCGGTCTTGCCGTCAGTCGTGCTTCGCACTTTACGATTTTCTCGTTATACGTTCAGATGAAATCAAATACAAGCTTCGCTTGTGCTTGATTTCCTTCCTCACTACAAAAAAGGTAAGCACAATGTGCTTACCTTTTATTTCGGATTCTTTTTCTTTTTTCTAAAGAGAATGCTGTTTAAAACAAGAACAATGCAGCACCATAAGCCGGCAGATCAAATGTCAGGGAATATGGTTTGTTATCACATTTCACTGCTTTTGCAGTGATTTCTTTCGGAATTGTACCACCGTTTCCACCAAAATCCACATCATCGCTGTTTAAAAGCAGTTTATACTTTTTCTTTTTATCAACACCGATCTGATAGTCTTTCCGTTCCATTGGTGTCATATTCAAAACGACCAGTATATTATTTCTGCCGTTTTCCGATTTCCTCATATAGCTGTAAATGCTTCTGTCCTTATCATCCGCATTGATCCATTCAAAGCTCTTCCAGTTATTGTCATTTTCAGACAGACATGGGTATTTGTTGTAGATCTCCAGCAGCTTCTGCATATAATATTTCATGGAGCTGTGCTCTTTATCTTCGAGATAATGCCACTCCAGCTCTCTTTCTTCCGACCATTCGCAGTCCTGTCCGAAATCCTGTCCCATAAACAGAAGCTTCTTACCGCAATGTGTGAACATATATGTATATCCTACTCGCAGATTTGCGAATTTATCTTTATAAAAGCCCGGCATTTTATTGAGCATAGAGCATTTCAGGTGCACAACCTCATCATGGGAAAGCGGCAGAATATAATTTTCGCTTTCATTATAGCTCATGGCAAATGTCAGTTTATAATGATTATCTTTTCTGAAGATCGGATCGAGGCTCATATAAGAACAGAAATCATGCATCCAACCCATATTCCATTTGAAGGTAAAGCCAAGTCCGCCTTCCTTTGGATCGCCTGTTACAAGCGGCCATGCAGTGGATTCCTCTGCGATCATCATTGTGCCCGGATATTTTTTCTTCATCATGGAATTCAGATGACGGAAAAATTCGATCGCATCCAGATTTTTATTATTACCGAATTCATTTGGCAGCCATTGTCCGTTTTCTCTGCCGTAATCCAAATATAACATGGAAGCTACCGCATCTACTCTGAGCCCGTCAATATGAAATTTATTGACCCAGAACATGGCATTGGCGATCAGGAAGTTGCTGACCTCATGTTTACCATAATTGAAGATCTTTGTTCCCCAGTCGGGATGTTCTCCTCTTCTGGCATCCGGATGCTCATACAGACATGTTCCGTCAAAATTTGCCAGACCGAATTCATCCTTTGGAAAATGCGCCGGAACCCAGTCCAGAATAACACCAATATGATGTTTATGTAAGGTATTGACCAGATACATGAAATCTTCCGGCGTTCCGTAACGGGAAGTCGGTGCATAATAGCCTGTTACCTGATAGCCCCAGGAACCGTCAAACGGATGCTCTGAAATTCCCATCAGCTCTACATGTGTATATTTCATATCCTTGCAGTATTCTACAAAACGATCTGCAAATTCGCGGTAATTGTAAAATCCGGTTTCCTTCTCCGGATCGCTGACCGGATGCTTCATCCAGGAACCGATATGACATTCATAAATTGCCATAGGCTGTTTTAAAATATCTTTTGTCTGCTTTTCTGTCTGCCATACGGAATCTGTCCATTTGAAACCGGAAAGATCTGTTACGATAGATGCATTATCCGGTCTAAGCTGTGCATAATTGCCGTAAGGATCTGCTTTGTATAACTTTCTGTCATCACTCGTCGTGATCACATATTTATACATATCCCCAATCTTTGCACCCGGAATAAATAATGCAAAAATACCTCCCTCTGAAATACGATCCATATTATCCTGAAAGATATCCCAGTTATTAAAAGAACCGATCACATTCACATACTTGGCATTTGGTGCCCATACTGCAAAGTAAACTCCCTTCTGTCCATCTATTTCTGCCTCATGTGCACCCATTTTCTCATAGATTTCATAATGTGTACCCTGCGCAAAAAGATAAGCATCTGCCTCGGTGATCATAACCGGACAATCCTGTTTTTTGCTTTCTGTCATACCTTAACCCCTTTTCTATTTTTTGATAAAATCCTTCTCTCTTAATACGATCATATCTTCTTTATCATACCGCTTCGCAAAAACAACATCCATAAAATGGGAGATGTTCTTTTTGTCCGCATGTTTGATTGCTTCGTTAATGATCTCTTTTACTTCCTCTACTGTAACCGCATGCTCGTTTGTCTGTCTTTCCTCGATCCGGTTATAAAGCGCGAGAACACCCATATCATCAATGGAATATTCCTGCTCTCTTGCATATTCCCGTCCAAAGTTTACAAGTCCGTCATTATCCAGAACATGAATGTCTATCTTGACATTAAAGTAATCCTGCACCTTCGGGTTCATACGGATCAGTCTGTCCATATCCTGCTTTGTATCTGTCAGGATAAGCAGAATGCCTTTCCCCTGCATTTCATCACAGGCTTTTAACATACTCTGGCATACAGACTGCTTGATATCCCCTGCATGGTCGATAATGATCGCACCATTTGCTGTTTTTTCAAATAATGTCGTAATATCCTTCTGATCCAGTTCCTCTGCTGTCAGAGTTTCTGTATTTCCTGTGAAAGAATCATTTGACCGCATATCCAGTGCAATATTCTGCGCGATCGTCAGAGCGCCTGTTCCTTTATCTCCTGTAATGATCGCATTACCGGTAAACGGAACGAGTGAAATAGTATCCAGTGCATGTGCGATCTGTTCCTGCAGCTCTTTTGTCTGCGCGATCGCACCAAACATTTCCTTTTCTGCTTTCGTCAGCGTACGCTTTTCCGGACTGTCCGGCTTTTCTTCCTGTTTTTCTGCCAGAACAGCTTCCTGTTGCTTTTCGATCTCGGATAATGAAATATAATCCTCCGGTCTGGAATCTTTTTCGGATTGTTCCATCTCCTCTTCCAGAGCCTGCATTTGCATACTGCTTGTATCATAATGCTGGTTTTCAAGTGCTGTCATCAGCTTGGCTTCCAAACCGTTGATCTCTGCTGTATTAAATTTATTCGGACGATCCTGTAATTCTTCTGTTTCCTCTGTCTCTTCATCTGATACAGGATCTGTTTCTGTTCCGGATTCTATATCATTTTTTTCCACAGATTCTTCCTGTTCCGGTTCAGCCACATAATCTGTCTGTTCTACGGAAGCAACAATATCTTCTACAGATTCTTCTTCAGGCAGATCAACATCCCCTGCTGCCGGCTCTTCTGCTTCAACCGGTTCTTCTGTCTCGGTCTTTTCTTCTGCTGTTTCTTCCTTTAATGCATCTTCTACTTCCGTAGCAAGATCATCCGTATCGGAGAATACATCAAGAACCGGATTGATCATATCCAGATCTGACTGGACACTGGCTCTTGCTGCTGCATCAAAATCCGATAACAGAGGACCTGTCTGCTCCAAAACACGCTGCTTCATTTCCTGTAAATGCTTTTCTTCATTGGCTTTTTTGGTTTCTTCCCATTCTGCCATGATATCTGCAAAGCTGAGCTGACCGGTGATCTGTTTTTCCACCATCGGTTCCGGCTCTTTTACAAGCGTCTCTTCTTCTTTAATCGTTTCTGCTTCTGTTTCTTCTTCCGCAACCTCTTTAGCAGGCGTCATTTCCTTAATGGCTTCTACTGCTTCATGTGCCACTTCCTGTGCTGCCTGCTTTGCAGCCTCTTTGGCCGCTTCCTTTGCTGCTTCCATTGCGACAGTCTGAACTGCCTGGATCAGTGCTTCCGGTAACGGTTTGTCCCCGCCAAACAGAAGTGGTTTGATATCTTCCGGTTCTTCTTTTTCCGGGATTTCTTCTGCTTCTTCGGTTTCTACAGATTCCTCTTCCGTGGAAATCTCTGTTATTTCTACAGGTTCAGTATCTTCTACTTCTGTGATACCCTCTGTAATTTTCTTTTCGATGGATTCCTGCTCCGGCTCTTGTTCTGCTGCAGTTTCCGGTTCTTCTGCTGACTCCTCTACCGGTTCTGCTTCCTCGATTTCTTCCAGTTCTTCTGTCTCAGGAATTTCTTCTGATACTTCAGTCTCTGAAACTTCCTCTTCCGGTTCCTCTACTGTTTCTTTCTCCTCTGAGGAAATCTCTGCTACTTCTGCAGACTCGTTATCCTGCTCAGTGTTTTCTATTCCTGTAGCTTCTTCTTCCACAGATTCAGGCGCCGGCTCTGCTTCCTGCTCTTCCTTCTTCTCTTCTTCCCTGAAAGCAGGCATATCTTCTATTTTCTGTGTTGTTGCCTGAAAAATAGAATCCACCGGAAGTGCCTTTGTTGCATCGGATGCTTCCATATCCTCTTCTGCAAGCATTTCCGCTATATTCTTTGCAAGTGCCTCCTGCAGATTGATCGTGCTGTATTCATCACCGACATCGATCGTCTTTACCTGAATATCATCAATATCAGGACTTACAATCTTCATGTCAGCATCTTCGTCTGCTTCTGTCTCTGCAGAATCTACAGATTCCATGTCTTCACTTTCAGCAGATATTTCTGGTTCTTCAGGCTCTTCCTCAGCAGCCTCTTTCTCAGTTTCTGCTTCTTCCTGTGGATACAGATCTTCAGCCTCTATTTCCGCTTCTACTTCTTTTGTTGGAATTTCCGCTGTGATCACACCTGCAGCTTCTACAGATTTGATCTCGATCGGCATAGAAGGCTCCTGCTCTTCCTGCACTTTCTCTTCCGGTTCCGGTACTGCAAATCTTGCATTGTATTTTTCCTGCTGCTCCGGCGTCAGAGGTGCGTGCAGCATTTTAAGTTCTAACGCTTTTATGACATACTTGCCTTCTCCAAACCATAAAACCAGTTCATCACATTCTTCCACACATCTTGTGGCAAGTCCGATCCTGTGATACAGATAAGCCAACTCATATGCCCATTTTTCCCGATAATCTCTTTTCTTATATTCCTCAAGTACAGCGATGCGTTCTTCCAGACTGACATCCTGTGCTTCATATAACCTATACTGTAAAATAAAACGTCCTGTATCTCTCGGCGCAATCTGGATAAATTCTTTATAGTATTCAACAGCCTGTACCGTTTCTTCCAGCTTGATCGAAAGTTCACAAAGCGAATACACGATCTTACGTGATCCCGGCTGCAAATCATAAGCTAATAATAAAACTTCTTTACTTTCTTCGTATCGTCTGTTGATCTTATAAAGCTCACTTACCTTGCAGAGCATTACAACGCTTCTGACCCTTCTCCAGTCGATCGTGTCTGCTATTTTTACTGCCTGTATGTAGTCCTTCTGCTCGATCAGCGCATTGATCTCCTCTGCCCTGATCCGATATTCGTATTTATCCAATTTCTTTCACCTCAATTTAATGATAAGAACTGTTTTTTTAACATTCATATTCCGTTTTAGTTTAACATAGTCATATACCTGTGTCAAAATAATAACCATGTTTTAACTGTGAATTTTCTGTTGTTCTTTTGCCATGGAAATCAATAAATTGGAAAGTGTCGCAAACTGGGAAAGTGTCAGTGCTTCTCCCCTGATCGTAGCAGGCAGGTTCATCTCGGAAAGTGCCCAAAGAACCTGCTCCTTCTGTGCCACACCACCGTTTGTCAGACCGTTTACGAGTGTTTTCCTTCTCTGGTTAAAGCTTGCCCGGATCAGAGAAAACATATGATGTTCATCCTCTGCAAAAACAGGTGCTTCTTCATATCTCGTCAGTCTGATGACGGCACTTCCTACATTCGGTCTTGGGATAAAGCAGTTTGGCGGAACATTTGCAACGATTTCCGGCTTTGCATAATATTGCACAGCAAGGGATAACGCACCATAATCTTTTGAACCAGGGCCTGTCTGCATTCTATCCGCTACTTCCTTCTGTACCATGATCGTAATGCTTTTCAGCGGTACATGATTTTCAAACAGTCCCATAATAATTGGTGTTGTAATATAATAAGGCAGATTTGCCACCACTTTGATCGGATTTCCATGATTCTTTTCATCTGCCAGTTTTCTGATATCCACTTTTAAGATATCTTCATTGATCACCGTGACATTCTCATAGGAAGACAATGTATCTTCCAGAATAGGAATCAGATTTTTATCAATCTCCACCGCAACTACTTCTCTTGCATGCTCTGCCAGATACTGTGTCATCGTACCGATGCCCGGTCCGATTTCCAGCACCATATCGTCTTCTGTAATCTCTGCCGCATCTATGATCTTATCGAGCACTCTCGGATCAATCAGAAAATTCTGCCCGAATTTTTTCTGAAAATTAAAATTATATTTTTGTAATATTTCTATCGTTCCCGATGGATTTCCTAAGTTAGCCATTTTCTTTTTCCTTTTTCATTTTATAAGATAATGCCACATGAAATATTTTATTTCATGCTTTCATTATACCAGATGAAATAATCTCTTTGTATTTTCTGTTGTAATATTTATTACTTCTTCTTCGGTTATTCCTTTCAGCTGTGCCAGCTCCTTTACCACATAAGGAATATTCAGGGAAGAATTTCTTTTTCCGCGGTTTGGTTCCGGTGCAAGATATGGACTGTCTGTTTCCAATAAGATCCTATCCATCGGAATTTCCATTACCGCTTCTTTCAGCTTTTTGGCATTCTTAAAGGTAAGCACCCCTCCGATACCGAAATAGTATCCCATTTTCAAAAATTCCTTTGCGGATTCCTTCGTATAAGAATAACAATGGATCACACCATTTGCCGGAAACTGCTTTAAAATTTCGATCGTATCCTGTGCTGCATCTCTGGAATGGATAATGACAGGCAGATTAACTTCCTGTGCCAGCTCCATTTGTCTGATAAACCATTTTTTCTGTATTTCTCTGTCAGGCTCCGGCCAGTAATAATCCAGTCCGATTTCTCCGATCGCCACTACCTTTTCTTTTTTGGACACCTCTTTCAGCCATACCATCTTTTCTTCATTCAGTTCTTCCGTATCACTCGGATGGACACCAACTGCCGCATAAATAAAAGGATACTGCTCGGACAATGCTATAGAAGCCCTGCTTCCTTTTATATTGGCACCAACGTTGATGATCTTTTCAATTCCATTACTCTGCATGGACTGTAATAAATTATCTCTGTCTTCTTCAAACGCTTCATCATCATAATGTGCATGTGAATCAATGATCATTTCAAATTTCCTCTTGTTTTTCTTTCTTTTTCACTTATTTTAAATTTTTTTGAATTTTTTTTTAAAAAAAGCTTGCAAACTAAGGTTTATTATACTATAATCATTCTTGCGTTGTAAATAAGACATTTGCAATAAGCGCGATTAGCTCAGTTGGTAGAGCACCTGACTCTTAATCAGGGTGTCCAGGGTTCGAGCCCCTGATCGCGCATGAAAAGCACTGTTTTTGTGGACTTGAGCCATGGGGACGGTGCTTATTTTTTATTCTTCTTTATGCAATTTGTATATTCTGTACAATAACCCCCTTTTATATTTTATCATGTCCTATATTGACGTTATGCGCTACTTTAGGTACATTTAAAGTATCACTATTATTTTCAAAAATAAAAGTTATTGCTTATTTTTGATCCATTATTTAAGAGGGAGGATTTCATGAAAGAAACAAGTAAAAAATTACACAAATTGTGGCTCATTGCTGCAATGGCTCTTCTGATCACGGTTTTCTTAGAGCCTGCAAATGTAAAAGCAGCCCAGCCACCGACTGATCTGAAACAGACCAGCGCATCTACAAGATCAGTAGAACTGGGATGGACTGCCCAGAGCGGCGCATACGGATATATTATCCGATATGCTGCTACACCAAATGCAACGACATTTAACTACGAAAGAACTACCAAAAACGAGATTTGTATTTACGGTCTTACACTAGGTACTACTTATTACGCACAGATCTGTTCTGTAGATACTTATCAGCAGTATGCCAACTATAAAACCTATACACCTGCTGCATGGTCAAATGCTATTGAATTTAACACAGCACCGGATAATATTTCCACTGTCACACAGACAAATGCCACAAATAATTCGGTTACAGTTTCCTGGGCTCCTGTTACAGGTGCTACACACTACCTGATCTATCTTGGTAACTCTTCCAGCACAAGCACTGCACAGGCTTACGGAACAACAACAAATTGCTCTGTTACTTTACAGACACAGCCAAATGTTTCGTTCTATATATTTGTACAGCCGCTTCGTAAAACTGCAGGAACGGATTATTATGCAACTACTTCATCCAACTATAATTCCAAAAATTGCAAAACAATTCCGACTGCTCCGAATAGTGTATCCATCAAACAGCGTAGCAGTTATACAACCTACTTCACATGGAATGCTACTTCTACGACAGACAATACAGATGGTTACGAATTGGAAATTAAAAATGCAAAGAATAAAAAAATTGCAAAAGAAAATGTAAGCATCTATGCATCTTATAAGGGTATTTATAACAAAAAACTATTTACACAGCCATTCCAGTACAGAATGAGATCTTACGTTGAGATCAACGGTCAGAAAAAATACAGTGCATGGTCATCCACAAAGAAATATATTCCGGGCGCAGTTCCGAAAAAGATCGTCAGAGCAAACAGATACGCAACATCCGGAAAATTAAACTGGACTAAAGTTACCGGTGCAACATCCTATACAGTTTACTGGAAAACTTCTTTAAAGGGTAAATGGAAAGTCGTTGCCAAGAATGTAAAAGGCACAAATGCAAATGTGAAATACAATCCGAAAGCTAAAAATAACTTCTATTATATCAAAGCAAATAAAGTAAAATTCGGTAAAAAGAAATACAACAGTTCTTCAAATAGCAAGAATTTAGATGTTTACTATGTAAAATCAAGATAAAAAAAATCACTGTAATCAATCAAATAAAGATGATTACAGTGATTTTTTTTTATGATGTAAGATTTAAATTTAATGCCTGCGGATTGTTCCGTGCTATGCACTCTCACAAGCTGCCTTCTGCTTTTTTGAAAACAGCACCTTCAGCAAAATCGGCGTTGCGATTGAAGAAACAATGATCAGCAAGATAACGGATGTAAAATAAACCGGCTCTACCAGTCCGACAGAAAGTCCCTTCTGTGCTACGATCAGAGCTACTTCACCTCTCGTCATCATACCAACACCAATCTTTATGGAATCTCCAAAACTGAATTTGCAGATTTTTGCCATCAGACCACATCCGATAATCTTAGCAACCAATGCTACAATAACAAATCCGATAGAAAACAGAAGAATCGGAAGATTCATATCATCAATATCTGTTTTCAATCCGATGGAAGCAAAGAAAACAGGACCAAATAACATATAGGAGTTAATATCCATCTTTTCCGCTATATAATCGGAATCATTGATACTGCAAAGAATAATACCGGCAAAATAAGCACCTGTAATATCCGCAATGCCAAAGAAATGCTCTGCTATATAAGCAAATGCGAAACAATAAGCAAGTCCGGCGATCGGAATTCTTCTTGTATGTGGATATCTTTTATCCACGATTTTAAATACCTTATAGCTGATAAATCCGACAACGATCGCAAATACAAAGAATAATACTGTACTGATCACTACTTTAGATGGCTCCGTCTCAGGATCTTTAAATCCGATAACAAATGTCAGAACCATGATACCAATGACATCATCAATGATAGCTGCACTTAAAATCGTTGTACCAACCTTTGTTTTCAGCTTTCCCATTTCCTTCAGGGAAGAAACTGTAATGCTGACACTCGTTGCAGTCATGATCGTACCGATAAAGACTGCCTTGTAAAAGCCTTCGCTGCCCCATGGCTGTGCACCGTAATAGCAGATATAAAAGACTGCTCCAAGTACAAGTGGAACAAATACACCGCAGCAGGCGATCAGAAAAGCAACAGGTCCTGTTTTTAAAAGCTCCTTCAGATCTGTACCGAGTCCGGCGCTGAACATCAGAAGTACAACACCGATCTCCGCCATCTGTATTATAAAATCCGTCTGATCTACCAGACCGAGTACACTCGGTCCGATCAGCAGACCTGCCACAATTTCACCTACAACCTGTGGCGCTTTACATTTTCGTGCTAAAATACCAAAAAACTTTGCAAAAATTATGATAATCGCAAGATCCTTAAATACATCATATGCTTCCATTATTCTTCATCCTCCGGAAAGTTTTCTTTCTCTGCATTAATAATTTCATCAGCATTTTCCATATCTTCTATATTTTCTATCTCATGATCTCCATCAGAAACTTTTTCGCGTACTTTCGCAATTTTAGCAACTTTTACATTTTCATCCAGATTGATCATCTTAACACCGGATGTGATACGTCCAAGTGTTGATACATCTTCCATACGAAGCTGGATAATGATACCTTCTGTTGTGATCATCATGATTTCATGATCATCATTGACTGCTTTCACACCGACTACATATCCTGTCTTATCTGTGATCTTATAGCATTTTACACCTTTACCGCCACGTTTCTGTACGGTAAACTCATCCAGATATGTTCTCTTGCCCATACCTTTTTCGGATACGATCAGAAGACTGTCTCCCTGATGATCAAGCTGCATACCAATAATCTCATCCTGATCTGTCAGATTCATACCGATTACACCCATGGAAGTTCTTCCCGTTGCTCTGACATCTGTTTCCTTAAAACGGATACACATACCATTTTTTGTTACCAGGAATATTTCTGTATCTTTATCAGTCAGTTTCACTTCGATCAGTTCGTCATCATCTCTTAAATTGATCGCAGCAAGACCGTTTTTACGGATATGGTCAAATTCATCGATCGGTGTTTTCTTTACAATACCGTTTTTCGTTACCATAAAGAGATTTTTGCCGGTAAGCTCATGGTCATCCGGAATCGGAATGACTGCATTTACCTTTTCTCCCGGGTTAAGCTGCAGCAGATTGATAATTGCTGTACCTCTTGCAGTTCTGCCTGCTTCCGGAATCTCATATCCCTTCATACGATAAACACGTCCGAAATTTGTAAAGAACATAATATAGTAATGCGTATGCATCATCAAAAGATCTTCGATATAATCATCTTCGATTGTCTGCATTCCCTTGATTCCCTTACCGCCTCTGTTCTGTGCACGGAAATTATCAACTGTCATACGCTTGATATAGCCAAGGGATGTCATGGCAATGACTGTATTTTCTCTCGGTATCATATCTTCCATACTGATATCGAATTCATCAAATCCTATTTTAGATCTTCTGTCGTCACCGTATTTATCGGCAATCGTTTTGATTTCTGTCTTGATAACACCTAACAGAAGCTTTTCATCACCCAAAATAGCTTTAAGCTCTGCAATCCTTTTTACCAGTTCTGCATGTTCTGCCTCTAACTTCTCTCTTTCCAGACCTGTCAGGGCACGAAGTCTCATATCGACGATCGCCTGTGCCTGTGCATCGGAAAGACCGAAGCGGTTTATTAAATTTTCTTTTGCAACCTGTGTATTTGCACTGCCTCTGATGATCTTTATTACTTCATCGATATTGTCCAGTGCAATCAGTAAACCCTGTAAAATATGATCTCTTTCTTCTGCTTTATTCAGATCATATTTTGTTCTTCTTGTTACAACTTCTTCCTGATGCTTTAAGTAATACTTGAGCATATCCAGAAGATTCAGTACTTTCGGCTGATTATCCACAAGAGCTAGCATGATCACACCAAATGTATCCTGAAGCTGTGTATGTTTATAAAGCTGGTTCAGTATAATATTCGGATTAACATCTTTTCTGAGCTCAATGACAACTCTCGTACCTTCCCTGCTTGATTCATCACGAAGATCTGTGATACCGTCTATTTTTTTCAGCTTTACAAGCTCTGCAATCTTTATGATCAGATTAGCTTTATTTACCATATACGGAAGCTCAGTGACTACGATCCTGTTTTTTCCGTTTGGCATTGTCTCAATATTGCTGACAGCTCTGACTCTGATCTTACCGCGGCCTGTCCGATATGCTTCCTCGCAGCCCTTTGTGCCAAGGATCACTGCACCGGTCGGAAAATCCGGTGCTTTGATGATAGGCAGTATTTCTTCAATATCGGTATCTCTGTCTTCATCAACCTTGTTATCAATGATCTTTATAACACCATCTACCACTTCTCTTAAGTTGTGTGGCGGAATATTGGTTGCCATACCAACTGCAATACCTGTTGTACCGTTTACAAGCAGATTCGGATAACGGCTTGGCAGTACGGAAGGCTCTTTTTCTGTTTCATCAAAGTTTGGAACAAAATCAACCGTATCTTTGTTAATATCCGCAAGAAGCTCCATGGAAATCTTGGAAAGTCTTGCTTCTGTGTAACGCATGGCTGCTGCACCGTCTCCATCCACAGAACCGAAGTTACCGTGACCGTCTACCAGTGGATAACGTGTTGACCATTCCTGTGCCATGTTGACAAGTGCTCCGTAAATAGAGCTGTCACCGTGTGGATGATATTTACCCATTGTATCACCGACGATACGTGCACTTTTACGATGTGGCTTATCCGGTCCGTTATTCAGCTCGATCATAGAATAAAGAACACGCCTTTGTACCGGCTTTAAACCATCTCTGACATCCGGAAGCGCTCTCGATGCAATAACACTCATCGCATAATCGATATAGGAGGTTTCCATTGTCTTTTTCAGGTCAACATGCTTGACCTTATCAAATATATTCTGATCCATCATTTCATCCATGACTTTCCTCCTAAACTAAATATCCAGATTCTTTACAAATTTGGCATTTTCTTCAATAAAATCACGTCTTGGCTCTACTTTATCACCCATCAGTGTTGTAAAAGTAAGATCAAGCTCAGCTTCTGCTTCATCATCGATCACAACCTTTAATAATACACGTCTTTCCGGATCCATGGTTGTTTCCCAAAGCTGCTCTGCATCCATTTCACCAAGACCTTTGTAACGCTGGATCCTGTTATTCTGATCACGTCCTACTTCATTTAAAATCTTGTCAAGTTCTTCATCACTGTAGGCATACCATATCTTTTTATTCTTCTCCAGCTTGTAAAGCGGTGGCTGTGCCAGATACACATATCCCTGCTTGATCAGCTCAGGCATAAAACGATAAATAAATGTGAGCATCAATGTCGCAATATGTGCACCGTCCACATCAGCATCAGTCATAATGATGATCTTATGATAACGAAGCTTGGAAATATCAAAATCTTCATGAATACCGGTACCAAATGCAGTGATCATTGCTTTGATCTCCGCATTTCCGTAAATACGGTCAAGTCTTGCTTTTTCTACATTTAAAATCTTACCACGAAGTGGAAGAATAGCCTGTGTTGCACGGTCTCTGGC
>ERZ779898.225-NODE-225-length-28371-cov-4.055304_pt1 | contig 28371 bp, 25 predicted proteins | sample MGYA00511902_ERZ779898 | MGnify/ENA primary metagenome ERZ779898 (study PRJEB29588, sample SAMEA2144588) | human gut metagenome | biome: human gut; feature: human-associated habitat; material: faeces | place: Denmark | collected 2008/2010 ...
TCGAACCTGTGACCCTCTGCTTGTAAGGCAGATGCTCTCCCAGCTGAGCTATACTTCCGAATGCGCCGTATCGGCTCAACGCTGTTTATTATACCAAAAACAGAAATAATGTCAAGTGCTTTTGCAAAATTTATTGCACAAAGCGCTGCAATATGTTATTCTTTTTTAGCGAGCTGCAATCGAACAAGGCTTATTTTTATTTTGCCGCAGTTTATCACCGCACGCGAAAGGATGAAGAAAATGAAATTTATCAGCTGGAATGTTAACGGGCTGCGTGCCTGCATGAACAAAGGCTTTATGGATTTTTTTGAAAGTGCAGATGCGGATATATTCTGCCTGCAGGAAACGAAGCTGCAAGAGGGGCAAATTGAATTTGCACCCGAGGGCTATTATGCATATTGGAATTATGCGGAAAAGAAAGGCTATTCGGGCACGGCGATTTTCACGAAGCGCAAACCGATTTCCGTTTCCTTAGGAATGGGCAAGCCACAGCATGATAATGAGGGCAGGCTTATAACTCTTGAATTTGAAGATTTTTATTTTTGCACGGTTTATGTGCCCAATTCAAAGCGTGAGCTTGCAAGGCTTGATTACAGAATGGAATGGGAAGATGACTTTCGCAGCTATATTTTAAGCCTTGATGCAAAAAAGCCTGTAGTTTTTTGCGGCGACTTAAATGTGGCGCACACGGAAATAGATTTGAAAAACCCAAAAACGAACACAAAAAACGCAGGATTTACTCCGGAAGAACGAAGCAAATTTTCACAGCTGCTCAACAGTGGATTTACAGACACTTTCAGATACTTTTATCCGGAAAAAACAGGAATATACAGCTGGTGGAGCTATATGTTTCACGCAAGAGAAAAGAATGCGGGATGGCGCATAGATTATTTTGTGGCATCAAAAAGGCTTAACGGCAAATTAACGGGAGCGGAAATACACACGGAAATATTCGGTTCCGACCACTGCCCAATTGAGCTTGACGCCGATTTATAAAAAATATTATTGTGAAGCACAAAAAATTCGAAAAAATATATTTACATTTTAACAAACCTGTATTAAAATAGAGAACAGATGGGCAACGGAGCAAATCATTTTTTGCGCCATGCCCATTTTTTTATTTCACGAACATATACATTTGACTAAGGAGAGATAATCAATGAAAAATTTAGGCTATTATAACGGCGAATACGGACTCATAGAGGATATGAAAATCCCGATGACAGACAGAGTTTGTTGGTTTGGCGACGGCATATACGATGCCACATATTCGCACAACCACAAAATTTTTGATTTGGATGCTCACCTAAACAGATTTTACAACAGCGCAAAGCTTCTTGACATAAATATGCCGATTGAGAGAAGCGAGCTTGAAAAGCTGCTCAAAGAGCTTGTTTGCAAGGTTGACGACGGCGATCAATTCGTTTATATGCAAGTTACAAGAGGCAGCGGCCTCAGGCAGCATATATATGCAAAAGACATTAAAGCTAATCTTTGGATAACGCTTACTCCCTGCCCCGTTGCAGATACATATAAGCCCATTGACGTTATAACATATGAAGATAAGCGCTTTTATTATTGCAATGCAAAAACGCTTAATCTTATTCCCTCTTGCCTTGCTGCCACGGCGGCAGAAAGAGCAAATTGCAGCGAAGCAATTTTCCACAGAGGCGATATTGTAACAGAATGCGCCCATTCAAATATTTCAATTTTTAAAGACGGCTGCGTTATTACTCATCAGCTTGATGATAAAGTTTTACCCGGCACGGCAAGGCTTCGCCTGCTTGCTTTTGCAGAAAAGCTCGGCTACAAAACAGAGGAAAGAGATTACACGCTTGACGAGCTTATGAATGCAGACGAAATAATTGTTCATTCAACCGGCTCCTTCTGCATTCCCGTTAAAACGGTTGACGGCAAAGCAGTAGGCGGAAAAGCACCCAAAATGCTTAAGAAAATCCAAGATGCTCTTGTTGCTGATTTTGAAGCACAATGTGCTGCGGAATAAAGCCTGCTTAACACACAATAATCAAAATGCACAACTTGAGTTGTGCACAAATCGGTTTTAAAGAAACGAGCAGTCTGTCCGGCCACAACAGGCTGCTCGAAAAGCATTAAAAATGTGGCCGGAAAGGCTAACAGCGGAAGCAGCCGTTTTACGGAACGGTCTATGCCGCCGAAAGGAATTTATTATGCACACACTGACGAAATCTGAGTTAACGGAATATAATGTCGGCTGCAATTTGGATTCTCTTATGAATCTTGATCCCAGAGGATACGGCGTTTGCAGAATTTTATACGCAGGCGCACGAAAATTTACGGGTGAGCCGATTTCAACCCATGCGGCAAAAGGGCTTATTGCAAACATAAAAAAAGGCGAAAAGGTGTTTATTTTAACGGGATTTGTGCTGCACCCTTGGAACGAGGCCGAAACAGACGGTATTATATCATCTTGCGTTTTTGCAAGATTTTTAATGAAAGCATTCGGCGCAAAGCCTGTTATGATTGTGCCGGAGCAATGCAAAAAAGCAATAAAAGCAATCAGCAATGTGCTTTATTTCAAAACAACAGACGATATTGACAATATTGAAGACAACACGGTTTGCATTGTTGAATTCACAAAGAAAGACGATGAAGCCGAGGCGCAATGCGATGAGATTTTATCCCACGGCAAGCCTTGTGCCGTTGTTAGCATAGAGGCTCCGGGCAGAAATAAAAACGGCTACTACCACAATGCTGTGGGAGTTAACACATCCGATCTTGAAGCAAAATTTGATATTTTGTTTATGCGTTGCCAAAAGCTTGGCATATTTAATCTTTCAATCGGCGACTTAGGCAACGAAATAGGCATGGCCGCCATTGAAGATCACATCCGCAAATATGTGCCGTATGCCGAGCTCGGCGGCTGCAAAGCAGGCACGGGCTTCGGAATACTTGCAAGCAGTGCGGCAGACAACATAATAACGGCAACAGTTTCGGACTGGGGCTGCGATGCACTTATGGCGGCAACCGCATTTTTAATCGGCAAGCCGCAGCTTTTGCATAATGAAGAGGATCAATCGGCGGCAATGGACGCAGCGGCGGCAGTAGGCATGCTTGATATGTACGGCGAGCCGAGACCTTATATTGACGGAATCGGAAAAAGCATAAACATTCCGATGCTTTCAATGATGAAGGCACTTATTGAATATCCCGCAACGGTTGAAGACAAAACCGATGATTGGTTTAAAAACACAATAAAAAAAGGATTTTTCACAGAATGAAATATTCGTTTTTACAATGCGGTGACGGTGCCGTTACGGTTTGCTTTTCAAACGAGATTAGTGAAGCGGCAAATTCATGTGTAACCGAATTTGTCAGGATTGCAAAGCAAAAAAAAATCAAAGGCATCATTGAATTTATACCCGCTTTTTCATCTGCCACTGTTATTTATGATTCTTGCATAATATCTCACAACGAACTGATACCCGAATTAAAAAGGATTATAAAGCATATCAAGGCATCCGGCAAAAAAGCACGCAGGCTTTTTAAAATACCCGTTTGCTATGACGGCGATTTTGCGCCGGACATGGAAACGGTTTGCCGCCACACCGGGCTTTCAAAGGAAAAGGTTATTGCTATTCATTCCGAAAAAGCATATCTCATCTATATGCTCGGATTTTTGCCCGGCTTTGCTTATCTGGGCGGCATGGATAAGCGAATTTCGTGCCCACGGCTTGATTCACCGCGCATTTCAATTCCAAGCGGCTCCGTCGGCATAGGCGGAGAGCAAACCGGAATTTATCCCATAAGCTCACCGGGCGGCTGGCAGCTTATAGGTAAAACGCCGATTAAGGTTTATGATAAATCGGCCGATGATCCCATTCTTTACCGTGCGGGCGATTGCATAAAATTTGAGCCCGTTTCGCAAAGCGACTTTTTTGAAATAGAAAAGCTTATTGAAAGCGGAAAATACAAAGCAGATATCGGGGAGGTGCGCCTGTGAGCATATTGATTGTGCGCCCCGGGCTGTTTACCACGGTGCAGGACGGCGGCAGATTCGGCGGCATGAGCCTTGGATTTCCCCAATGCGGTGCAATGGATTTGAAAGCCGCAAAAACAGCGAATTTGCTTATCGGAAACAACCCAAACGACGCCGTGCTTGAAATGACATACATGGGAATTGCAGCTCTTTTCAGAGAAGATTGTGCAATTGCATTGTCCGGCGCGCATTTTAAAGCAGCAATAAACACCGTGCCTATAAAAACCAACAAAGCATATAAAATCAAAGCCGGAGATGTGCTTTCGATGAGAGAAGCAATAAGCGGCGCAAGAGCCTATCTTGCAATAAGCGGCGGCATAGATGTGCCTCAGATGCTCGGCAGCCGTTCAACGGATTTGAAGCTGAAGCAGTGCGGATTTGATGGCAGAGCACTGAAAAGCGGTGACGAGATTAAGATTTTCGGCAGCGGCATACCGAGCGATATAGAACGGCGCGAAATTCCCGAATTTGAATACGCCAACGAAATAACCCTGCGATGCGTTTTGGGTCCGCAGGATGATATGTTTACTTCAAAATCGCTTGAAACTCTTTTTTCGGAGGAATACAAGGTTTCCGCCGAAGCAGACAGGATGGGAATACGCCTCAGCGGAGCCGTGCTGAAATGCAAAGGCACGCCCGATATTATCTCTGACGGCATTGCTTTCGGTGCTGTTCAGGTGCCGAAAAACGGCCAGCCGATAATTTTGGCGGCAGACAGGCAAACAACAGGCGGATACGCAAAGCCGATAACCGTAATCACTGCCGACCTTCCGCTTTTAGCGCAGGCTAAGCCCGGAAACACAATTCGCTTTAAGCCGGTTTCTCTTGCCGAGGCCGAAGCTGCGGCAAAGGAAGAACAGCGTTTTTTTGACGGCTTAAGGTTTTAATGAAAGGCAAATAATATAACTGAATTTGTGAGGATAAATTATGAATTATTCAAACGCATTGCCGAGCGAAGTTCGCAAATTGATAAGAAACGGTGAAATCACGGGGCAAACCTCCGGAATGTGCAACGGCTATGCCCAGGCAAACCTTTGCATTTTGCCAAAAGAGCAGGCATATGATTTTTTACTTTTTTGTATGCGCAATCCCAAACCCTGCCCGATTCTTGAGGTTGGCGATTGCGGCTCTCCGTTAATTAAAAGCACGTCGTTGTCCACGAGCTTCATCTCGCAGTTGGCGTTTAATTAAAAGCATGGCAAGCGGCGCAAATGTGTGCACCGATTTTCCAAAATACAGAATATGGAAAAACGGAGTGCTTGAAAAAGAGGTTTGCGACATCAGCGATTATTGGCAGGATGATTTTGTTTATTTTTTAATAGGCTGCTCATTTTCGTTTGAGGCAGAGCTTTTGGAGGCCGGGATTCCCGTTCGCCATATTGAAGAAGGCAAAAATGTGCCTATGTTTAACACAAGCATAAAACTTGAAAGCGCCGGCGCTTTCAACGGCAACATGGTGGTTTCAATGCGCCCGATTCCAAATGACTTGGTGGTTAAGGCAGTTAATGTTACGGCTGCAATGCCAAGAGTTCACGGCGCACCTATTCAAATAGGCTGCCCTGAGCAGATAGGAATTAAAAACATACACTTGCCCGATTACGGAGACAGTGTTACAATAAACAGCAACGAGGTTCCTGTTTTTTGGCCTTGCGGGGTTACGCCGCAAAACGCTGTTATGAACAGTAAGCCTCCTATTGCAATAACTCACGCACCGGGGCATATGTTTATAACCGATGTTAAAAACACAAGCCTTAAATACTGACGAAAAAATTAAAGCCAAAATATTGGCAGAGGTGGCATATGTTTAAAATAGATTTAAACTGCGATTTGGGTGAGGGCGCAAAGCACGATGCAGATATAATTCCGCTTATCACAAGCGCAAACATTGCCTGCGGATTTCATGCAGGAGATTTGCACACGATGGCTGATTCTGTTTTGCTTTGCAAAAACAGCAAGGTTTCATTGGGTGCTCATCCGGGATATGCAGACAGAGAAAATTTCGGAAGAACAGCGATTGAAACAAAGTCCGGCGAAGTTTATGATTTGATGCTTTATCAGCTTGGTGCTTTATCTGCGCTTGCCTGCGCAAGAGGGCTTAAGCTGAGCCATGTTAAGCCGCATGGCGCGCTTTACAACGCAGCGGCAAAAAACCGCGAGCTTGCAATTGAAGTTGTTGAAGCAATCAAAGATTTTGATTCAAATTTGATTCTTTTGGCTCTTTCAGGCTCGGAAATGATCAACGAAGCAAAAAGCAGAGGATTAAAATATGCAAGCGAGGTTTTTGCCGACCGTGCATATGAGGCAGACGGCTCTTTGCGCAAAAGAAGCCTGCCCGGCTCAATGATAGAGGATGAAAACGAAGCCATGGAAAGAGTTATCAAGATGATAACAGACGGCAAGGTGAAAGCCTATACGGGCGAACAAATTGAAATCGAGGCTCATTCTGTTTGCGTTCACGGTGACGGCGCAAAAGCGCTTGATTTTGTTAAACGCCTTAACGAGGCTTTCGTGAAAAGCGGAATTGAAAAGGCTCCGCTTTCAGAGGTAATCAAATAATGTTTTACAGAACAGAGGCAGCGATTGATCTTGATGCTGTTGACTATAATTTTGAAAACACAAGAAAAAAGGTGCCGCAAGGCGTAAAGCTGCTTTGCGTTATAAAGGCAGATGCTTACGGCCACGGCGCAGTTGCGCTTGCACGCCATTTGGAAAGCAAGTCCGATTTTTACGGAGTTGCCTGCATTGAGGAGGCAATCGAGCTTAAAAAAGCGGGAATCAAAACTCCCGTGCTTATTTTAGGCTGGGTTGCACCCGAAATGTTCGGCGAAATTGTTAAATACGATATTCGAGTGCCGATTTTTCATTATGATGATGCAAAGGCACTTTCAAACGAAGCGGTGCGCCAAGGCAAAACGGTTGCATTTCATTTTTGCATAGACACGGGCATGAGCCGAATAGGTTTTCAAGTAAACGAAGAAAGCGCCGATTTATGCGCCGAAATAGCAAAGCTGCCCGGAATTGAAGCAGAAGGGCTGTTTTCCCACTTTGCAACGGCGGACGAAGCAAGCCTTTCAAAGGCAAAAGCACAAAGAGAGCGTTTTAAAAGCTTTGTTGCCATGCTTGAGGCAAGAGGAATCAACATACCGATTAAGCACATTAACAATTCGGCCGGAATAATGAATTTTGACGAATACTTTGATATGTGCCGCATGGGAATAATTCTTTACGGGCTTTATCCCTCTGCCGAGGTTGACAAAAGCCTTCTTTCAATCAAGCCCTGCCTGCAATGGAAAACGCATATTTCACACATTAAAACGCTTGAGCCCGGCAGAGAAATATCATACGGCGGCACATATGTTACAACAAAAGAAACAAGGGTTGCAACCGTTCCCGTCGGCTATGCAGACGGATATCCGCGCTGCCTTTCAAACAAAGGCAAGGTTATTGTTAACGGAAAATTCGCCCCGATTATCGGCAGAGTTTGCATGGATCAATTTATGATTGATGTTTCCGGCATTGAAGCAGAGCTTGAGGATAAGGTTACTCTGGTGGGCACAGACGGTGGTTTAACTCTTTCCATGGAAGAGGTTTCAGAGGCAGCATATTCATTCAATTATGAACTGCCTTGCCGCATTGCAAGAAGAGTGCCGCGCACATATTACAGCGGCGGCAAGCTTATATTTGCAACAAATTATATGTACGGGGAATAAAAATGGAATTATTTAAGGGCAGACCCAAAGACGAAACAGGCAGACTTGAAAAGGAAATAAAAGTTTACGATTTTCTTGACGGGCTTGGAATCGAATACGAAAGAACTGATCATGAGCCGGCAGACACAATGGAGGCCTGCAACAGAATAGATGATATTTTGGGCACATTGATTTGCAAAAATCTGTTTCTCTGCAACAGGCAAAAAACCGATTTTTACCTTTTGATGATGCCCGGCAACAAGCCTTTTAAAACGAAAGACATAACTGCCCCGCTCGGCTGCTCCCGCCTTTCGTTTGCATCACCCGAATATATGGAAAAGTTCCTTAATATTTCACCCGGTGCGGTTTCAATTATGGGGCTTATGAACGACAGCGAAAACCGTGTTCGCCTTGTGGTAGACAAAGCTGTTTTTGAAAGCGACACGCTCGGCTGCCACCCCTGTGTTAACACATCAAGCCTAAAATTTAAAACAAAAGATATTGTGGAAAAATATCTTCCTGCCGTTCACCACGAACCGACCGTTATTGAACTGCCTTGGCATGAGGAATAACAAAAAATATTATATTAAAGCATCACAGACGATAAAGCCGAATGACGACCGACTGTGATGCTTTTTATTATTGCCCGAATTTAAAAGACTTCAGCGTATTCACAATGAAGCTTCAATAAAAAGCTCCGTGCCAAAACACACTGACTGAAATATATTTCGATTTGCCTATGCAACATACACAAATTTCATATTATATTTTTTACCTCGGCGGTTATTGCGTGCCGCCGCGGCGATTGACAGCCTTAAATCCCGTATGATATACTTTTTATATAAACAGTAAGGAGGTTGGCACCATGGCCGACTACGAAAATAATAATCAAACAAACAAACCGACAGCCGAATCGGGCGCAGAAAACCAAAACATTCAAAATCAAAACAACTTTACCGAGCGCCAAAATCAAGCGGCTTTCGGCGAGGGCTATGCCAATCCGCAGCAAGCGGCGTATTATGCGAATCCGCAAGCGGGAACATATTTTAACCCACGGCAGGCACAGCCGAGTCCTCAGGGAGCACCCGACGGAAACGCTTATTACGCTCAGCCGGGCCAACAGAGCGCACCTGAAGGAAATGCTTATTCTGCTCAGCAGGCAGCTTATTATCCGCCGGCCGGCGTTTACCCCGTTCAACCGATTGAGCAAAAGGCAAATGTGTGGTATGTGCTGCTTTCGTTTTTCGTGCCGATTGCAGGGCTTATCATTTTCCTTGTAGAGCGTGAAAGCCGCCCGAAAACGGCAAAAGCAAGCGGCATATGCGCGCTTGTGAGCTACACCACCAGAATAATCGCCTATGTGCTTCTTTGCGTTGTAATGCTGTTCGCAACGGAAACCATTTATAACTGCTTTGACGATTTTTTCGACGACACCGATTACTATTCTTACGAAACGGACTCAAATTTGGTGACGGACACAATTTCCGATTACAAATGCATTGTTAAAAGCGCCGAATACGCCAAGGATTACCAAGGCAACGACGCTGTTGTGATAGCCTACGAATTCACGAACAATTCAGAATACCCCGCAAACTTTTTATCGGCATTATATGTGAAGGTTTACCAAAACAGTTCACCGATTTATGAAACCCTACCGGCAGAGGGCGCAGCGGATATAACCTTCAACAAAACGCTTGCTCCCGGCGAAACCGCCGAAATCAAGGCTATTTACAAGCTTGATAGCAAGGACCGCGATATCAATGTTGAAATTCACAACAACGAAGATCAAGCGGACGGCGATTATATTGACGAATATCTCACAATGAGCGGCGCAATCAATTAAAGCAAAAAGAGAATTACGGTTCTTTTACCATTTCCCAAATACAAAATATAACTTTTATTGACATCATAACACAATATATGGTATTATGATTTTAACAACAGCAAAGGAGATTGGCATTATGGCTGATTACGAAAACAATTTAAACAACACCGAAACCACATCCGGCGGCGCACCGCAACCGAATACAAATGCGCAAGTTCAGCCTGCAAGTGAGCCTAAGCCCGAGCAAATCAACGAGCCTGCACAGGGAGCGCAAAGCGCACCTTCCTACACAGAGCCGCAGGGCCAAAGCTACACCACTCCCCCGCAGGAGGGCGCATATTATGCTCCGCAGGCAAACCAAGCACCGCAGGGCAATTATAATCAACCCGGCTACCAAGCTCCGCCTCAGCAGGCATATTACGCTCCGCAAAACGGCGCGCAGGTGCCGCCTTACGGCATGCCGCAGCAGCCCGTTGAACAAAAAGCAAGCGTTGGCCTTGCCATTCTTTCCTTTTTCATTCCGATTGCCGGCCTTATAATTTTTCTCACAAAAAAGAACGACAGACCCAAAACAGCCAAAGTGAGCGGAATTTGCGCACTTGTAAGCTTTATTTTAAATATTGTTATCGGCGTTATCGGCGGCGTTATCGGCGGCGTGGCCGCAACTAAGATTGCCGAAAATCCCGACCAGCTTGATTCCTACATTTCCGATGCAATCGGCGACAATTCAGATAATCTTGTAGACGGCGACGAGCTTGGCAATTTCGTTTGCGATGTTACAGATGTTTCAAAAACAACAGATGCAAACGGCAAACCGGCAATAATTGTTACATATTATTTCAAAAACAATTCGGATACAGCAATTGATTTTGATTCGGCGCTTTACACAATCGTTAAGCAAAACGATAACACACTAATAAGGACAGTTCTCGGCACAAGCGATGACACCGACCTTGCAGACACCACTGCAACCGAGCCGGGCGCCACATCAAAGGTTAAGAGGGCTTACACGCTTAACGACCAAACAAGCGATGTTGTATTTGAGCTTTACGACAACACCGATGAAAATAATATGTATTATCTTGAATACACCTTCACATTAGGCAACTGATTTATTAAGCGCAACAAAGCACAATATAGCAACAAAGCGAGCAGCGAGGAAAATTCCCGCCGCTCGCTTTTCATTTGCCGCGGCAAATTATTTCTCCGCCGCAAAGAATTAAATTTCGATATAAATTATCAGCACGCCTTTTCCAATTTTCCGCTGCCGAAATCCCTGCCCGACCATTCATAAATGATTTGCGGATTTGCAAAAATCTCATCAAGCTTATTCAGAAACGGAACACAATCGCCAAAATCAAGCGCGCGGTGATCTGCTGCAATTGTTATCGGCATAATGGAACGAATTTCAATTTTTTTGCATCCGAATTCATCTGTAACAACAACAGGGCGTTCCTGAACGGCATTGATGGCAAACGCCGTTGTTTGCGGCGGAATAATTTCAAGCAGCATACACATTCCCTTTTGATTTCTGCACACCGAGCCAAGATTGGAAACAGTGGTTGTGCCCTGCTCTATATCATGCTTTGTGAGCCTGTCTTCAACGGGGATTGCATAATAGTCTTTTTTTGCTTGGCCCGACAGAGTGTGAACCTTATGCTTGCCCGGCATCTTAGAGCCGAAAAGGCGGCAAAGGGTTTGCTTGAGTTTGCCTTTTCTCAACCCGTTTACGGTGTTATCCATAGACACCTCAAACATAACCTCATTCATATCGCTGTTGTTGGCACGCCTGATTGTGTCGTTAACCGCAGCCGCCATTTCCTCAAGCGTTTTGTTTCCCATATCGTGCATATTAAGAGTCATCATCTCGCCCGTTGAAAGCATTGTGGGCATTGAAATATCAATTTGATCATGATAATTTAAAGTGCCTCTGACAAGATTTCTGTTAAAATCAAGCGTTGTATTCATCTTCGGCGCGGCCTTTAAGCCCTCGCAAATAACCTTCATCATAACCGTGTTTATAGTTATATTTTCACTTGAGCCTGCATTAAGCTTTTTGCATTCCTTAAGAAAATCTGTTACATCTGCTTCATAGCTTGCAGACATATGCGGGATTTGCTCCCAGCTTTCAGAGGTCATATTTGAAACTATTTTTCTTGCTATTCCGAAATGTTCTTTTTTGTAAATTGCCATTACTGTGTTCTCCCATAATATAATAGATAATTGATTTTGCGGCATTTCCTTTGCCGTGATTCAAGGATATCAAAACGCAGCAAAAATCACCACCAACTTTGGTTTACACAGGGCGCAACTTCGGTTTACACAGCAGTTTACATACAAAAAAAGCCGCACGGTTATGCGATATTCCGTGCGGTTTAGCTTTAATATTAAATTGATTATTTGCGCTTATGGTTTTTATATGCATACCCTGATGCAATATAATAAATCGGAATTGTGGCAAAAAGAATCCACAAAGGATGCCACAAACCGGCATAAAATCCGCAAAGCAAATACACAATAATAACAACTGCGGGATAGCAAAAAATCAGCGGATTCTTTTTTCTGATTGCTATTGAGCCGGTGTAATAAAGAGGAATTGTGAGCAGGAAAATCCAAGAGGTTTTCCAAAGTGCGGAATTAAACGCACCGAGCGCAAGTGTTATAAAAACGGCAATGCAAGGATATGCGGCAAACAGCCAGCTGTGCTTTTTGTGCTTTTCCGTGCTTTTTACTTCGTGCTCTTTTTCGGCAACTGCATCATCGTGCACATCAGTCTGCTGCGATTTTTGCGGTTTTGAAGCTTCTTCTTTTTCATCTGCGGCAGCCTTAGGGGCTTCGCAATTCAAAATATCATCCGCCGAAATGCCGTAAAGCTTAGAAAGCTCAAGCACGTTATCGGATGACGGCACGGCATAGCCTTGCTCCCACTTGGAAACGGACTGCCTTGAAACGCCGAGCTGCTCGGCAAGCTTTTCTTGGCTGAGGCCGTTTTTAACTCTTAATTCTTTTAAATAATCGCCTTGCTTAATAGACATTTAAATTACCTGCGCTGCTAAAATTATAATAACATTATTATAATTTATCTCCGGCTATTTTGCAAGTATAACCGTGATTTGGGTGCCCTCGTTTTCCTTGCTTTTAACCGAAACTCCGCCGCCCAAATATTCCGCCGTGTGCTTAACTATTGCAAGGCCGAGCCCGGTGCCGCCCGTTGCCTTTGAGCGTGATTTATCAACCCTGAAAAAGCGTTCAAACACCCTGCCGATATATTTTTCCGGTATGCCGATACCCGTGTCTGAAACTTTTAAGCAAACCCGGCTATCCTCCTCGGAAACATCAACGGTTACTTTACCGCCGTCCACATTATACTTAATGGCATTTTCAACAAGATTATACACAAGCTCCTCTATAAGCGATTTTGTGCCCTTAACCTTGCAATCGGTGCCGTGAACGGTAATTTCCACATTTTTCTTTTGCGCTTTAAATTTAAGCACATCAACACAATAATTAACAACCGGCATAAGATCAACATAATCTATTATCGGCTTATAATCATATTCCTCCAGCTGCGAAAGCTGAATAATATCGTGCGTTAAATTTATAAGGCGCTGAGATTCCTTATAAATAATTCCGCCGATTTGAGGCACATCCTCAGGGCGCACCATATTGCTTTGCAGCATTTCGCCGTAGCCGGATATGGAGGTTAGCGGAGTTTTTAATTCGTGCGACACATTTGCAGTGAAACGCTTTTTCATATTGAGCAGGCGCTCTTTTTCATCAAGCTGCTCCTGCACCTTATCGGCAAAGGGCTGCAATTCCTCATATTTGCAGTTTTTACTGATTTCTTTAATATCCTCGCCCATTTTTTCAATTTCGCCTGCAAGCCTTTTTGAAACGCCATATGCAGCCGCAAGAGAAAAAAATGCAGCAAGCACAAGCGACGGCAATGAACCGGCAAGAATATAAACAGTGAGCATGCTTATGCCGCTTTCCGAATAGGAAGACTGAGCAATGATAACAGAAATGATTACGGCAACGCAAACCGCCGATGCCGAAGCCGCAAAAGCGCCTTTAAAAATTTTCCAGTTCATTTAATCACCAAGCTTATAACCGACATGGCGAATGGTTTCTATAAGCGAACCGCTTTCGCCGAGTTTTTTGCGAAGGGTAAGAATATGGCTGTCCACCGTGCGGGTTTCGCTTTCACTGTCATATCCCCAAATTTTATTGAGCAACTGCTCTCTTGTTACGGCAATGCCCTTATTACGCAAAAGATATTTTAAAATTTCATATTCCTTAAAGGTGAGCTCCACCTCGTTGCCATTTGAATAAACCTTGTGCTTTTTATCGTCAACAGTGATCGTTTTATAGGTGTAATCACGGCGTTCGTCGCTTTCATAAACACGGCGAAGCACCGCCTTAACGCGCGAAATAAAAATCATAACGGAAAACGGCTTTGTGATATAATCATCCGCGCCGCCGTCAAGCCCTTTAATAGCGTCTATTTCCGAATCCTTTGCCGTTACCATAACAATCGGAATACGCTTGAATTCCGAGCTTGCGCGCAGCTTTTTGGTGATAGAAACACCGTCCTCGCCGGGCAGCATAACATCGATTATTATAAGATCGGGCTTTTGTGTATCAAGCGCGTTGTAAAAGCTTTTAGGCTCTTCAAATCCCTTAACCTCAAATCCGTTTCCCTGAAGCGCATATGCTTCAAGCTCGCGAACGCTGTTATCATCCTCAAGAATATAAATAAGCGGCATATAAAAACCTCCGTTCAAGCGCCCGCAGTTTAGCTGAGCGAATATTTTTTAAGATACTTATCAACCGCTTCAACAAAATTCTTATCCGTGGCTTTAAGTTCTCTTGTATATTCGTGCACATTGTAATCGCCTGCTTCAAGCTCAATCATTGAAACTGCAAGGCTTGAGCAGTGATCGGACATACGCTCAAACGCATTTATCATATCAAGATAAAGGAAGCCCTGATCAACAGAGCATTTGCCCTCTTCAATTCTTTTAAGATGCCTGTTTTTGAGTTCCTTTTTCAATTTATCGATAACGGATTCAAGCGGTTCAACCTTATGTGCTTTTTCAAGATCACCGTTTCTGAAGGCATCCATCGTAAGATTTATTATCTTCATTGTGGCCGCAATCATAACCGAAAGATCATATTTTGCTTTTTCAGAGAAAACAGTGTTGCTTTTAATAATGCTCTTTTTGATTTTAAGCACATTTTCGCAGTAATCGCCGATTTTTTCAAATTCCTCAATTGCATGGTGAAGAAGGAAAACCTTTTTACTGTCTTCATCCGTTAAATTCATTGCGCTGATTTTCACAAGATAAGCCTCAAGCACTTCCTCATATCTGTCTATCTTATTTTCATTTGCCTTAACCTTTTCGGCCTTTTCATCAGAATAATTCTTAACAAGCGAGAATACGGTGGAAACGGAATTTTCAACAAGATCGGCCATTTTATCCGTAAGTTCCTCACTCTTTTCAACCGCATAGCTTGGGTTAATAAGAAAGCGATCATCAAGAAGCGGAGCCTCTGCAGTGTGCTTATCACTTGTTTTAACGGTTTTGCAGGCAAGAAATTCAAGCTGCTTTGTAAAGGGAAGCAACACAAGAGTTGAAACCACATTAAACACCGAATGAATCATAGCTATTTGCGCCGCACCGACGCTGTCGTTAAGAAAATCAAATTTGAAAATGGCATTGCCGCCGTAAAACAAAGCTGCGGCAAGAAGCACGCCGATAACATTAAAATAAAGGTGCACAACAGCCGTGCGCTTTGCATTTTTGCTTGTGCCGATTGAAGAAATAAGTGCAGTTATACAAGTGCCGATGTTTTGACCAAGAATAATCGGAAAAGCCGTTGCAAAAGAAACGGAGCCGCTGAGAGCAAGCGCCTGCAAAATACCCACAGAAGCTGAGGAAGACTGAATAACGGCAGTAAGCACCATGCCAACAAGAATGCCGAGAACCGGATTGCTGAATTTGGTGAAAACCGAAACAAATTTTTCGCTTTCTGCAAGGCCGGACATAGAATCACTCATAAATTCCATGCCCATCATAAGAATGCCGAAGCCCGCAAGGATGCCGCCGATATTATTGCGCTTTTCTTTTTTTGAAAACATCAAAAGAAACACACCTATAACCGCAAGCACGGGCGCAAAAGAGGACGGCTTTAAAAGATTCATAATTAAACTGTCGCCGCTTATTCCCGTAAGTGAAAGAATCCAAGCCGTGGCGGTTGTGCCCACATTGGCACCCATGATAACACCGATGGCCCTTGAAAGCTCCATAATTCCGGAGTTTACAAAGCCAACCGCCATAACCGTTACCGCCGATGAGGACTGAATGATCGCCGTTACGGCACAGCCGAGCAAAACGCCCTTATATGTTTTATCCGTCATTTTTTCAAGGATGCGCTCAAGCTTACCGCCGGAAAGCTTTTCAAGCCTGTTACCCATTAAATTCATGCCGTAAAGAAAGAGCGCAAGCCCGCCCAGCATTGAGAAAAATGAAAATATATCCATACTCTACCTCAAATTAAAAATATTTGACACAAACCAAACAATAAACAAGCATTTATGAAATATGTGCCCGATAAATAGCCTGTATATTTTTAGTATATCATCTGCTCAAAACCTTATCAACACTTAATCAAATGCAAATTCAAATTGTGTCAAATTTATGTAAAATCGGTTTGATTTGACAAAGTTTGTGCAATGTGCTATACTACAAAAAATTCATTAACGAATATTTGCAAATAATCACGAAAAGGAGGCGAACACATAATGAGAAAACACAGATACATCGCAACTTATATGCCATATTATTACGGCAAAAGCACAACTTTATATAATTATTTCAAAAAATCATCCTGTGTTCGCACGCATGCCGCATATAAATAAGCTTCCCAAATCCCCCGGGCAGTTTATAATATATTGCCATTGCTTTTTGCGCCGCCGGCTTGATTGCCGGCGGCTTTTTTATGCAAAAACGGCAATGCAAAAAAGAATATGCCGAAAGAATCTTACTTAAGATAATTTTCACTTGTAAGCAGGTGAAAACGCACCTGCTTTCCGACACTTGATTAAGGAGGTTAAAAAATGGGCTGGATACAAGTTCACGAAAACACAAAAGTGCCCATACTGAAAAACATCGCCTATGCGCTGAAAATACTTTTTAAATGCAGCAAAACCTTTATGCTGTGGCAGGTTATCGCAATGGTATCCTCCATGCTTTTCACAAACTTTTTGCAAAGCGTGCTGTTTTTGAAAGCGCTGCTTTCCGTTATTGAGGGAGGATACGATTTTGCATATTACGCAAAAACCGTGCTTGCCTTTGCCGGAGTTTCACTTTTAAGCGAAGTTATAATGTGCGTAAGCGATTACAAGGGCCTTGTTATTCAAAAAGATATTTTCAAGGCCATGAACAATATGATTTTCAAAAAAGCATCCGAGGCAGACATAAGCTGCTATGAAAACCCGGAATTTTACGACAAATATCAAAGAGCCACCGAAATACTCACAAGCGGTTATTTCATAGCCTTCAGCTACAGCTTTGCAAATGTGGTTGCGGGAATAATATCATTTTTCTCCGTCATTGGGCTTGTGGCGGCGATAGACGCTTCTTATTTGATTTTTCTTCTTCCGTTGCTGTTTGTTTTTGCGGTTGAGCTTATCAAAAGCAAAACGATTTATAAGCGCGATTTGGAAATGACAACGAACAACCGAATAAAAGCATATGCGCAAAGAACCTTATTTTTAAAGGATTATGCAAAAGATATCCGCACATCAAACATTTTTTCCGTTATCATAAAACGATTTGACCGCGCCGTTTCGGATAACATTGCAATCTTAAAAAGATACGGCACAAAGCTGTTTTTATACAGCATGCTAAGCTCGCTTTTGGGCGAATTCATTCCGATAATAGGAACATACGCTTATGCGGGATATCAATTCGCGGTAACAAGAAATTTGCAGATTTCGGGCTTTTCCGTTGTGCTGTCTTCAATAAATTCCGTGCGTGAAGCGGCAAACAGAATTGCAAACGGCTTTTCGGAATTATCCGCCGCGGCGCTTTATTTTCAAAATCTGCACGATTTTTTCGATTACGAAACGGAAATCAAATCCGGCAGCAAAAAGGCGGGTGAATTTGAAAGCCTCGAATTTAAAAATGTTTGCTTCAAATATCCCGCGGCAAAGAAATATTCCCTGCAAAATTTAAGTTTTAAAATCACCAAGGGTGAAACCGTTGCCGTGGTGGGCATAAACGGCGCGGGAAAAACCACGCTCGTGAAGCTGATGCTTCGCTTTTATGACCCAAACGACGGCGAAATACTTTATAACGGCATAAATCTAAAAGAATATGAGCTTGAAAGCCTGCGCGGAAAATTTGCAACGGTTTTTCAGGACTATAAAAACTTTGCTTTATCAGTAAACGAAAACATCATATGCCGCGAATGCTTGCCCGAGGATGAAATCCTTGCCGAAGAGGCATTAAAGCGAAGCGGTGCATACGGCAAAGTGAGCACCCTGCCGCAAGGCGCAAACACCGTTTTAACCCGCGAGTTTGACGAAAACGGCGCAGGCCTTTCGGGCGGAGAAGCGCAAAAAACTGCGGTGGCAAGAATGTTTGCACGCGATTTCGACATTGCCGTGCTTGACGAGCCCTCCTCAGCGCTTGACCCGATTGCGGAATACAAAATGTATCAAAACCTGATTGAGGCCACGAAAAACAAAACGGTTATTTATATTTCGCACAGACTTTCAAGTGCGGTGCTTTCCGATAAAATCATAGTTATGGAAAACGGCACCGTTGCCGAAAGCGGCACCCATACCGAGCTTACGGCGGCTGGCGGAGAATACGCAAAAATGTTTGCTCTGCAAGCGTCAAGCTACAAAAAGGAGGCGGAATAATGGAAAAAGCAAAATCAAGCTTATCAACGGGCGCAAACATATTTTATTTTATAAAACTGCTTTTTAAAATATCGCCGCTGCTTGTTATCGGCGAGGCGCTTTCGGGCATATTCACCGCCCTGCCCACAAGGCTGATTGCCGTTATAGGTGCTAAATATGTGGCCGACACCGTTGAAAGCGGCAGCAATGCGCGCCAAATTCTTTATGCAGTTATTGCAATTGCGGCAATTCTGATTGCAAGCACAACGGCGACCTGCCTTTTTCGCGAGTTTTATTGGAACATTGCGCGCGAAAAGGCAAACGCGGGCTTAAGCAAAATATTTTACGACAAAGCAAAATCACTTGACCTTGCTTCATACGACGACCCATATTTTTACAACAATTTCATTCTCGCCATTGAATCCTCAACGGGCAATTTAAATCAAATTTTAACGCTTATCCGCCGCTACATCGGCGAGGTTGTTTCGTTTATAACGATATGCGGAATTATTTTGGCGCTTGACCCGATTTGCATGCTGATAATTCTTGCCACGGTTATAATTTTTACGCCGCTGAGCAAAAAAATCGGTAATTTGCAGGCGGAGCGCCAAATCGAAAACAACAAAAAGCACAGAAAAGCGGATTATTTTGCAAGGATATTCTATTTGCAGGATTATGCCAAAGAGGTGCGCATGAACGGAATTAGACCGTTGCTTATCAAAAGATACAACGAGGCGGCAGATGAGGTTATCAAAAATCAGCGTAAATATGTTGGCAAAATCGATTTTATCTATTTCTTTCAGGAAAGCGGCGTGCAGATTTTAGGATTTATGGTTGTGCTTCCGCTCTACCTCGGCTACGGCGTGCTGAAGGCAAAAACACTTTCGGCAGGCGATTTCATTGCCGCCTTTAACGGCGCGTGGAGCATTGCGGCGTCCTTTTCGTTTTTAACAGTTTACATAGCTCGCGAATTTTCTCAGCAAACAAAAATGATTGGTAAATTCCGTGAATTTCTTTCCAAAGAGAGCATAATTAAAGACGGTGCCCACGAAGCCGAGTGCGGCGAGCCGCAGAAAATAGAGCTAAAAAATGTTTCCTTTTCATATCCGGGCACATCAAATCCGGTGCTGAAAAACATAAATTTAACTATTGAGCCATACCAAAAAATTGCGCTTGTGGGCTACAACGGCGCAGGCAAAACCACGCTCACAAATTTACTGCTCAGGCTTTATGATGTTAGCAGCGGCGAAATTTTAATCGGCGGAAAAAACATTAAGGACGAATCGCTTGAATCCCACCGCAGCAGATTTGCGGCAGTGTTTCAGGATTTTCAGCTTTTTGCTGCAACGCTCGGCGAAAATGTGGCTCTTTCAAGCGAAATTGATGAGCCGAGCGCCGTTAAGGCGCTTGAAAACGCCGGCTTTTCAAAGAAGCTTCAAAACGGAATAAACACTCCCCTGCTGCGCGAATTCGACGAAAACGGAATCATGCTTTCGGGCGGCGAGGCGCAAAAGGCAGCGATTGCAAGAGCTTTTTACAAGCATTGCCCCTATGTTATCATGGACGAGCCCTCTGCAAATTTAGACCCGATTGCGGAATACAAATTAAACCTTGCAATGCAAAAGGCAGCAAAAAACAAAACCGTTATTTTCATTTCTCACAGGCTTTCCACCACGGTGGGAGCGGATAAAATTTATGTGATGGAAAACGGCGAAATTGCCGAAAGCGGCACCCATGCCGAGCTGATGGAGGCGGGCGGCAAATACGCATATATGTTTAATTTGCAGGCAAAGAAATACAGAGCATAAATTTCAAAGCACATTCGGCAGATAAAATGCGCTTCTTTGCATAGTTCACGCTCCGCAAAAAATGCGTATCTGCCGAATGTGCTTTTTATTATTATGATGAATAAAATCATAATTCGAGCCTTCGAGCCTGCAAAATTGTATAAAATAAACACACTCAAAGCGCTTATTTTAATAAATTATAAATATTTACAAATGCCGCCGCTCGGTGTTAAAATTATATAAGATAAATATTATAACATAATATATTGATAATATTCAGGCGGAAAGTTATGAGAAAACGAAAACAAAAGCAAATGTCCGAATCTCTGCTTTTGGGAGCGATTTTAGCGACTGTGGGCGGATTTTTGGACGCACACACATATATTTGCCGCGGCAAAGTTTTTGCCAATGCCGAAACCGGCAACATCGTTTTGATGGGCGCAAAGCTTGCCGAGGGCGATTTTAAGGACGCATTTTTTTACCTTATCCCGATATCGGCATTTGCCTGCGGCGTTTTTTGCGCCGAGGGGATTAAAAAGCTTTTTAAGCAAAATAATTACATCCACTGGCGGCAAATAACCGTGGCGGCGGAAACAATCGCTTTGGTGTTTATATCCTTTGTTGAACCCACAAGAATGCACAACATATTCACAAACGCCTTGGTGGCATTTGTGTGCTCGCTTCAGGTGCAAAGCTTCAGACAAATCAGCGGCGTGCCGCTTACCACCACAATGTGCACGGGCAATCTGCGCAGCGGCACGGAGCATCTTTTTAACGCCGTAACCACAAAAAACAAAACCGTTTTGAAAACGGCATTTAAATATTATTCCATAATTTTCTTCTTCGTTTTAGGTGCTGCAATCGGCGCAGTGCTTTCAAGCGCAATCGGCAGATATTCAACACTGATTGCGGCAGGCGGGCTGCTTGCGGCATTTCTTTTAATGTTTGTAAACAAAGAAGCGGAGAAGCGCGAAGAAATTTTTGAACGCGCCGAGGAAGAAAGAGAAGAAGCGGAAATAAAAGCTGCCGAAAAGCTTTAATTTCGGAGATGACAGAATGCAATCGGATAATGCAAAAATTTTAAGCGCGGCCGAAAAGCAATACACAAAAATGACGCAAACGCCGATAAAAAAGCTTGTTGCATCACTTGCCGTGCCAACGGTTATCAGCATGCTGATAACAACGGTTTATAACGCAACGGACACTTATTTCGTTTCAAAAATCAACATTTCGGCAAGCGGCGCAACGGGCGTTGTTTTCAGCCTGATGGCGATTTTGCAGGCTTTCGGCTTTATGTTCGGCCACGGCTCCGGCAGCTGCATAAGCAGAAATCTGGGCGCGCAAAACATTGAAAAGGCACGGCGATATTCCTCAACAGGGTTGTTTTTGGCACTGCTTACGGGTGCGTTAATCGGAATTTTGGGCATAATTTTCTTAACCCCTTTTATGCGCCTTTTGGGCAGCACTGCCACGATTTTACCCTATTCCAAGGCATACGGAATTTTTATTTTGGCGGCAGGCCCGGCAATGACCGGAGGCTGCGTTGCAAACAATATATTAAGATACGAGGGCAAGGCCTCGCTTGCCATGGTGGGGCTTACAGCAGGCGGCGCGCTCAACATAATTCTTGACCCGATTTTGATTTTCGGCGCAAAAATGGGGATTGCGGGTGCGGGACTTTCAACCGCAATTTCGCAATATATTTCCTTTGCTATATTGATGATTATGTATTATAAGGGCGATGCGCAAAGCAAGCCCCATATTAAATACATCACCTTAAAGCCGCGATTTGTGGCAACGATTATAACAACGGGTCTGCCGAGCCTTGCAAGGCAGGGGCTGAACAGCGTTTCAAACATGGTGCTGAATATTGAGGCTGCGCTTTACGGCGACGCCTGCATTGCCGCCATGAGCATAGTTGCAAAATGCGCTAATTTAATTTTCAGCGTGTGCGTGGGAATCGGGCAGGGCTTTCAGCCTGTGTCGGCCTTTAATTACGGCGCAAAAAAATATTCCAGAGTTAAATCCGGAGTCAAATTCACTTGGGGCTTTTCCACGGGAGTGCTTGCCGCTCTTGCGGCCGCATGCTTTGCCTTTGCGCCGCAGATAATCACTGTTTTTCGCCACGAAAGCGAAGTGGTGGAAATCGGCGGCAAAACATTGAGACTGCTTTGCATTGCGCTGCTGTTTTTGCCAACGGTTATGGTGGCGAACATGACCTTCCAAAGCATAGGCCAAAGCGGAAAAGCATTTTTCCTTGCCTGCTCGCAAAACGGGCTTTTCTTTATTCCGCTTGCAATAATTTTGCCGAAAATTTGCGGCATAGCCGGGCTTGAGCTTGCCCAGCCGATCGGCTATATCTTGGCCGCCGCGGTTTCCGTGCCTTTTCTGCTGAGGTTTATAAAAACGCTCACAAGCTATGCAGCAAATCAAAACAGTAATGTTTCAAACAAACAGACGAAAAACGGGCCGCAACCGTTTGATTTAACTCAATCCGATTAAAAAATACAAAAAAATCCCGCTCAAGGGGGCGCACTCTTCTTTACGAAGTGCGCCCCTTGTGAACGGGATTTAATTATATTCCGAATTATGAATTGTTTGAAGCTGTGGGCATATAAGGAATAATTGCATTTGCAAGATTGGATATCGGCATTGTTTGCACAACCACCTTGCCGGGGCCGGTTACAACCGTGTTAAACAAGCCTTCACCGCCGAACAGCATATTTTTAACACCCTTAACGGTTTGCACATCAAGCGAGCATGTGCCGCTCATCATAACAACATGGCCGGTGTCGAGCACAAGCTGCTCGCCCGCAAGCAAATTATATTCAATCGGTGAGCCGTCTATCTCAATAAAAAGCAAGCCTTGGCCGCTGAATTTTTGCATAATAAAGCCCTCTCCGCCAAACAGGCCTGCGGAAAGCTTTTTCCTGAAGAATACTTCCATATTAACTCCGGGCGTGGAAGCCAAAAATGCGCTTTTCTGGCATATGATTTCCTCGCCGGGATGAACTTCAATCGCCTTTATATCGCCGGGAAAGCATGAAGCAAACGCAATCATGCCGTTTCCGCCTTGGCAGGTGTAGCGATTTTGAAACATTTTATCATTAGTAAAAATTCTGCCGATTGCCTTGCCGAGCCCACCGTTTGTGGTGGTTTCCATAACCATATTCGGGCTCATCCAAGACATACCGCCGCCTTCTGTTATCATCTGCTCACCTGCTTCAAGATAACAAATTGCAGCCGGGAACGGCACACCTTTAATTTCATAACGCATAATATTACCAAACCTTTCGTTACAATTTATACAATTTATATTATGTGTATAATTCATTTTACAACATTTTGATACAGATTGCAATAAAAGGATATGCTTTTTTGTGGCAATTTTATGCAATATTACTGTAATTACGATGTTTTTATAATTTATAATAAGAAACCCTTAAATCCTCATATTTTCCGCTTTTGAGCCTGAAGCCACCCGGAATTTTGCCGATAGATACACAAAAAAGCGGCGCACCGGTTTGCCCGGAACGCCGCTTTTACGATACAAATTACATTTTTGAGCCCTTAGAACCTTTTGAACCGCCAAGAGCACCCGATGAAAGAATATTCGTATCAAACGAATAAGTGATTTCCTCGCGGTTGCGCTGCCTTTTGAGCGCAAGCGAAATAAGCTTATCAAGCAATTCGGAATATTTAACACCGAGCGGTTCCCACAAATAAAATGCAAGTGAGCCGGGGATCGTGTTAAACTCGTTAATCCAAAATTCGCCCGTTTTTGAATCCATAAGATAATCTATTCTTACAACACCGTTGCAATCAAGATACTTGAAAGCCTCAACGGCGATTTTTTTGATTTCGGCCGCGGTCTCTGCGGGGATTTCTGCGGGAATTTTTCTTTTAAGGCTCGTCATGCCCTTGCTGCCGCCTGTTTTCTTGCCGCCGTCCAAATACTTATCTTTATATGAAAGAATTTTATCTGCGGAAACAGGCTCTTCAAGCTCGGATGCCTCTGCCTCCATATAATCTCCCACTACCGAGCAGTTGATTTCTTTAAGATTAACAACAGCAGGCTCAACAAGAATTTTATCGGAAAAATTGAAAGCAAGCTCAAGCGCATCTTCAAATTCGGCGCGGTTATCGGCCTTGCTGATGCCTACGCTGGAGCCGAGATTTACAGGCTTAACAACAACGGGATAGCCGAATTTTGCCTCTGTTTTTTCAACAATCGAATCGCTGCTTTTATAATTGGTGATTGAAAAGCGCAAGCCGTCAAGCACGGGGAAGCCCGCGTCGCGCAGCATAACCTTCATGGCATATTTATCCATGCAGATTGCGCTTGAAAGCACATCGCAGCCAACAAACGGCAGATTAAGAGTTTTGATAAAGCCCTGCAAAGCGCCATCCTCAACATTGGTGCCGTGCACAATGGGAAACGCAACATCGATAACGGCAATCGGCTTCGGCTTTGAAAACATTTTTTGGTGCTGAGGGATAATGTAAGTTTTATTCCCATCCGTAACCATATTTATTTTTATGCTTTTTTCCAGCAGTTTCGGAATATCCTTATATTCATCGATTTTATCAAGATATTCACCGTAATAAAGCTCGTTTTTCTTTGTGATGTAAACAGGATAAAGCTGATATTTATCCTTATTCATATTTTGCATTGCCTGCAATGCGGAGATAACGGAAACCTCGTGCTCAACGCTTTTTCCGCCAAACAAAACGGCAACATTTATTTTCATAATAAATCACATGGCCTTTCCGACTACCGTATATTAAATATATCGCCTGCCCGCCGTAGCCGAAGCGGAGCGATTTGCGCCGAGCGGCGCGGAAATATTACAGCCGGCAATCAATAATTATCCGGCAAATCATTTTCAATCAGAATAATTTTTTCGGCGGGCGAAGCGCTTGCCTCGTTAAACGCCTCAATAAAGCTTTCACTTATCGTTACTGCGGATTCGGATATACCGCCGTCCGCAAGGCCCTTATAAATGGCTTCCGTTTGCTTTTTGCCCACAAGGTAAACATGATCGCAAACAACCGCGGCGGATTTGCCGAATTCGTAATTGTAATGATCCTGCATTTTGCCGAGCTCAACCATACCTGGCGTTATCAAAATCTTTTCGCCTTCAAAAAGCGCCAGGGTTTTAAGCGCCGCCTCGCAGCCTGCGGGATTTGAATTATAAGCATCGTCAATAATAGCGGTGTTGCCCCTGCGGGTAAGCTGCAATCTGTGCGGCGGGGAGGTAAGCTTTTTAAGCTGCATTTTAATATCATCTGCCTCAACGCCGAGCTGCCTGCAAACCGCAACAACACCCATAAGATTGGTTACATTGTGCTCGCCGACAAGCGGAGTTTGCAGATTTTCGATTTTTTCATTGCCGCAAACAACGGAAAAGCTTGTTCCTTTTCTTGTTACACGAATATCACTTGCATATGTTTCGTTTTGACTGCCTATTCCGTAGGTATGGAAGCCCGCGTTCGGATTTTTCGCAAGCTTTGCCGAAATATATTGATTATCGCCGTTTAAGAACATATTTTTCTTATCGGGCACGGCGTCATAAAGCTCAAACTTGGTTTTAACTATATTATCAATTGATTTAAAAGATTCCAAATGCTGCTCGCCGATCGAGGTTATAATTCCGTAATCGGGGAAAACGATATCGCAGATTTCCTTGATATCGCCCACATTTCTTGCGCCCATTTCGCAAACGAAAATCTCGTGTGTGGGGCGAAGCTGCTCTCTGATTGTTTTAACAACGCCCATCGGCGTATTATAGCTTTCGGGAGTCATCAGCACATTGTATTTTGCTTTAAGAGCCGTTGAAAGAAAATATTTAACGCTTGTTTTGCCGTAGCTTCCCGTGATTCCGATAACCTTTAAATCGGGGCAGGCTTTAAGCATTTTTTTAGCGTCGTTAATATAATACTGCCTTATTCCCTTTTCTATCGGCGCATTGATGAAGTTGCCGATAAGAACAAGAAACGGCATAAATGCAAGCGTCAGCGCAAAGCCGAAAAGCGCTCTTTTTTCGCTGCCGGCAAAAAACGCCGCCGCATAAGCCGCAGCGGAAACGATTGCGTCCGTTACAAGCATTCTTTTAACCCTTGCTGTGTAAACAAGGGGCTTTTTTGCATTTTTCATCGGCTTATTCACAAGCGCGCAGATGAACGCAAGCACATAAAAAATTATATAAAGCCAAATTTTGTTTATGAAAAGTGCCGAAACGGCAAGCACCAAAATCACAAGGTTAATTACAAAATGCTTTGCGTTTGCCGCCATCCATTTAAGCTGAACGCGCGGCTTATATGAATTTTGCTGAAACATATGTGTGGTGCGGATTACCGTGAGCACGGACGCCGCGATTGCAAAAACCGCGCCGATTATATTTAAAGCGATATAAATATCAATCACCGACCTTCAGATAAGATTTAATGATGTTTGCAAAAACAACAGGCTGATCAAGAAACGAATAATGCCCCGCGTTTTCGATAACGGCAAGGCCCACATCCGTGCCCGCCGCGGAAATTTCGCGTTCAAAAATTTTACCGTCCGCCAAAGGGGTTGCGGTGTCGTTTGAACCCCAAATAAGCAAGGTGGAGCATTTAACATTTTTCATCAGATGCACCAAATCCTCGTTTACCGATTTAACAAGCACGCCGCGCATAATCTCGCTTGCATTGAGATAATCGGCGGAGGAGAATTTTTTTCTTAAATTTTCAAGCGCCTGCGGAAAAAGCTTGCGCACGGGATAAAGGCTGAGGAAAAATTTGCCGCATTTATAAACCTTTGTGCGCGCCATTTGCTTTTTGCTGCGCTGCGGCATAACCCCGGCGCAATCCACAAACAGAATTTTTGAAATTTCAAAGCCGAGGCTGTTATCGGAAACAAGCTTTAAAATAACCCTGCCGCCGAAGGAATGCCCCAAAAGGATAACGCTTTTAACGCCGAAAGAAGCTATAAACGCCTTTGTGAAATCGGCATATGCCGACACATCCCAAACATCGTTCGGCTCCGGAGTTTTGCCGAAGCCCGGAAAATCAAAGGAAACAACAGTGTATTTTTGCGCCAGCAGATTGGCAACCGAGGCATACACTTCAAGGCTTGTGCCCCAGCCCTGCAAAATAAACACATAATCGCCGCTGCCCTTTATATCGTAATTAACGGAAATTCCGTTTATTTCTTTATTCAAAACACAACCTCCAAAAAAGGTAACAAAAAACGGATTGAATTCGGCCAAAGCCGATTTGAGCGCTTTATTTTTTCACACGCCCGAAATACCGCCTATATATAAATTATTATTAAACATATTTTAAGCTTTTAATATTTTAACACATTAAAATTATATGTGCAATAATTTATTCAAATTAAAGCGGCGATTTTATCGGCGCAAACAAGCATTAAATTGTTCACTTCAAACAAAAAAATGCCGGCGAAAACAATCCGCCGGCTAAGCCTTTTACATAATGTTTTAATATTCTGAAAATTTGCAAAAGAGCATAAAATCAACCTTATTTATTCATCGGCTTATATGAGCCGAGGCGGCGAAGAAGGCCTCTGTAATAATCCCATTGCATTGAGAATGACGGAATTTTTTGCTCTGCTTTTTGCTTATAAGCGATAATATCGCGTTCTCTGTCGTCAGGATTGCGCAGGGTTACGCAATCGTAAGCAAATGGGTTGACCTTATCCGTGATTTTGATATGCGCAACCTCGCCAACAGGGCAATTAACGGAAAGAACTCCGTTTTCCGCCGTGCAAACAACGCCCTCGTTATCGCAGGAAACATCAAAATCCGAATCCGAAACGGCAGGATATGTGTAAACGGAAAATTTCTCCCTGCCGGATTTATTAACTATATAATCATAGCAAAAATCGCCGTTTGAGTTTTGAAGCTTGATAAAGCGCGTATTGTCATCCGCAGGAATATCAAATGCCTCTATTTTTAAAAGTGAGCATGCGCCCGTGCAGCTTTTAATTTTAACGGCAATCATATTTGTTTCCGTAGGCGGAAATTCAAAAATCGTGGCCGCACCGTTTTCCTTTAACTCCCCTGTTTGGAAGCTGTGCCTGCCTATCATAAGCTCGGCATTAACGATGTGGCTTGCGGGGTCCCGGTTTTCATAAA
>ERZ779898.226-NODE-226-length-28316-cov-3.701886_pt1 | contig 28316 bp, 26 predicted proteins | sample MGYA00511902_ERZ779898 | MGnify/ENA primary metagenome ERZ779898 (study PRJEB29588, sample SAMEA2144588) | human gut metagenome | biome: human gut; feature: human-associated habitat; material: faeces | place: Denmark | collected 2008/2010 ...
CGAATAGATAAAGTACGCCATATGTTTAATAAAAAAGAAAATTAAGTTACTATTCACTAAAATTACAATTAATAGTGCAGATCATAATACTATGGTCTGTTTTTTTATACAATAAATTTTAAATAAAGGAGGAATGTTTATAAATAAAATTGGGAAAATATTAAAACAAGAAAGATTAAAAAATAATTTAACTTTGAAAGCACTATCAAATATTTCTAATATATCAATCTCTACTTTAAGTAAAGTTGAAAATGATAAGATAAAAAATGTTAGTAGTGTTTATTTATATAGATTAAGTAATATATTAAAAATAGATTATGGCTATTTAATTAGACAAAGGTGGGATATACTTCCTACTTTTTTTTATGAAAGGAATTCTACTTTTGCTGGTAAATAAAATATACAATGAGGACTGTCTAATTGGTCTTAAAAAAATACCAGATAATTCTATTGATTTAGTTGTCATAGATCCACCTTATGATATTTCTACTAAAGGTGGTAAAAAAGGAACTGGTAAATTATGCAAAGAACTAATTAAGTTAGAAAATGAATTAAAAGCAAGTAATTTAATTAATGGATTTGATTTATCGGTGTTAGATGAATTAATTAGAGTTATGAAAAATATTAATATTTATATTTGGTGTAATGGTAGACAAATACCTACCTACATTAAATATTTTATGGATAAACTTAATTGTAAATTAGAAATTATTATATGGGGAAAAACTAATCCTATGCCCCTACACAATAACAAGTATTTAGGCGACAAAGAATATTGTTTGTATTTTAGAAAAAATGGTTATTGTCAACCGAGCAATTATGAGGATGCTAAAACAATATATTTATCTACTATAAATGTTAAAGATAAACAAATATATGGGCATCCTACAATAAAGCCACTTCCCCTAATTAGAAAATTAATAAGGAACAGTTCAAAAGAAAATGATTTAGTTTTGGACTGTTTTTTAGGTAGTGGCACTACTGCAGTCGCTTGTATTTTAGAAAATAGAAATTATATCGGATTTGAAATAAATAAAAAGTATTTTGATATTGCTAATAAAAGAATTAATGAAACTACAAAGGAGTTGATGCTTAATGAAAATAAAACAAATACTAAATAGTTTATGGTGGAAACATAAATGTTTTTGGGGAAATAGATATAGAGTTATTAAAGATGGTAAGACTATTGAAAATTTACTTATTTATCATAAAAAAATATATATTTTAAAGGATGGTGGTAATAAATGAAAAATAAGTATGATGAATTAAGAGAAATACATCAAAAAAGAGTTAATGAATTTCCATTAATGTTTGCTTTTAATCAAGAGCAATTCGATAACGGTATGAAAAATTGGGGATTAGAGCCAAGTGATACTGATAAAATATATTCCATCGGTGGTGGTGGCTATATAAGAAAAACTGATCTAGATACTTATAATAAACTGTGGGAAGATATAAGAAAAGAACATAATGAGTTAATAGAAAAAGATAAAACTGGTGCTGGTTATATCAAAGATATGTTTATTAGTGAACTTGAAAATCACGAATATAGTTATACTCGTGATATATCTAGTACACTAGATGCTTTAGAACTCACTTATGAAGATATTAGAAATAATCCTACTCTTAAAAAAGGATTAGATTTAGCAATAAATGAAATCATAGATAAGAATTATGATGATTATGAAATAGATTAAGGCTGGTGGTTATATGATAAAAGAATTATTAAATTTTAAAAGTGTTGAAAACGATGATGTTATGTATTTAGATATAGATAACTTTATGGACTTTGTATATCAAAATAATTTATATGAATATACAGATGATATTTACGATAATAACGATTTAGAAGAACTGGTTAGAAATACTTTAGAAAGATCTGGCTGGGAACGAGTTAAATATATGTTAGATGATATTCATAATACAAATGAAAACTATTATTTTAAAGATGGTTATGAAAATTTTAGAAATATAACTCGTAAAGATATTAATTCTATTATTGATAACATGGTAAAAGAATTAAATAAGACCAAGGAGGATTATGAGTTATAACAATAAATTAGTGAGGGATAGACTATGAGTTTATCTCTCATTTTTTTATTGTTAATATTGATTTTATTTATTGTTGGTTTTATATATATTGAACCAATTATTTCAAAACATAAAATCAAAAGTAATAATGAATATGGATCTGCAAGATTTGCAACCGAAGCAGAAATTAATAAAAATTTTACTAAAGAAAAAATTTCTAATATAAATGAAGTTGGTTTTCCAGTTTATTATGATAAAAGTGTTACTCATGTATGGTTTGATAAAGAAACTCCCCATTATGTTTATTTAGGATCAAGTGGATCTGGTAAAAGTGTTACTTGTGTTATTCCAATGATTAGTTTTATTGCTAATGCTAAAAAGCCAAGAAGTGTTTTTGTAACTGATCCTAAAGGCGAAATATATCATGTTACTTCTAAAATGTTATATGATAGAGGCTATAAAATTTTAACAATAGATTTTAGACATCCAGAATTGTCTAATCATATCAATATACTAGAGCCGATTATTTGTGAGTATGAAAAGTATATTGAATTTGAGAATAAAGCCGATAATACAGATAATGAAGAAGAAAAATTAGATTATTTAAATAAGTCAATTTCTAGTTATGCTGAAACAAATAGATTAATTACTTCCATAGCATCAATGATCACTTATGATAAATCACAAGGTAAAGATCCTTTTTGGAATAATAGTGCCAAGAATCTTCTTGAGGGACTAATTGGCTTTTTTTTGGAAGAATATAAAGATGGTAAAGTAAAGCGAGAACAAATAACTATGACCTCTATTCGTAAATTTCAAAACTCTACTATGGAAGAAAAAAACTCTAAAAAGTTTAAATATTATATTGAGCAAAAGCCTTATGGTGCTAAATCTAAAGACAGTTTAATTCCTATTTTATCATCAAGCGAAAACACTTATAAATCTATTACTAGTGTGTTTTCAGAGAAAATGGCAATCTTTGATGACGTTAATGTTGCTAATGTAATTAGTAAATCAGATTTTGATTTTAATATTTTAGGAAAAGTTAAATCAGCACTATATGTTATAGTTCCAGATGAAGATAAAATATATTATTCGCTTGTTACTATAATTTTAGGATTATTATATAAAGAACTTGTAAAATTGGCTAACTCTAATGAAAACAAAAAAGTACCCATTGAAATTGACTGGATATGTGATGAATTTTCTAACTGCCCACCATTAATTGAACCCAGTATTGAATCAATAATATCCGTTGCTAGATCTCGTGGATTAAGGTATCACTTATTTATTCAAAGTTTAAGTCAATTAGACAATGTTTATGGTAAAGAAGTTGCCCAAATTATTCTTGATAACTCTGGACTCGCTTATTTAAAAACAAATACAATGGATACTGCTGAAGCGATTAGCAAAAGATTAGGTAAAAAAACAATAGAATCTAATTCAATAAGTCAGTCAATTAGTTTAATGAATTACAACGGTAATAAATCTACTTCTCTAATTGCTCGTGATCTACTTACACCAGATGAAGTAAAAAATCTACATTATAAAACTATCATATTTCCTAATATTGGTTATCCGATATTTAGAGATACTGTTATATATAAAAAGTTATCTTGTTACTCTAGTGGCGAATTAAAACGAAATGTAACACCGTTAAAAGACTTGAGTTATACTTATTATACAGTTGAGAATATTCAAACTAAATATGATAGACTTTTACGAAATAAAAGTAATAAAGACTTATATAAAGAAGAATTATCCTCTTATGATAAATTTAGGGAAGAAGAAATAAAAAAACTAGAAAACATTGTTCAAGTAGTACAAGATTTATTAAAAGAAAAAATAAATATATTTGAATACAAAGAAAATAATAACCGTACCTATGCTAGTTTTGAAGTTAGTGAGCCACTTTCCACAAAAGAAACAACTTTTATAAAAGGAAAAGTTAATAAAGAAGTATATCATGTAGAAATAGATACTGGTAATAATGGCAAGTCTACTATTGAAATACATTTGAAGAATCCTTTGGAACAAGACTTAACTTTAGAGAAAGGACATAAAGATAATGTCTAAATTTAGTCATAAGTTCTTTTTTAATTTGAGTTTCATAAAATTTAAAGAACTTGGAGGAATCCATAATGTATGAAAATAACGATATAGAAGTTAAATTCAGTACAAAACACTTGCCATTTGAGTATAAGTTATTAGAGTTTAGATTAATTGTAAATAAAGAATTATATGATGATAATGTAATAGATTTAAAAACATTTAAAACTATGGAACAATCTCTTATAGCAAGACTTACAAAGATAAAAAAAGAATACCAAGATGATTTGACAAACTCTAATAATGGAGGTACTATTCAAGCAACCTAACTAGTCTTGAGTTTTAGGAACACAGTTAAGGAGTGATATTTTATGGATATTAAAAAAGCAAGAGAAGATTTGCGAAAAGGAAAAACAATTTATGATATGAATTTAAGAGTTGGATATTATGCTCGTGTATCTACTGATAAAGATGATCAGTTAAATTCATTAGAAAATCAGCAAAAGTATTTTGAAGAAATGATTATGGAAAACAAAAACTGGACATTAACTCGTGGATATATCGATGAGGGTATTTCTGGTACTGCAGTAAAAAATCGTGATTCCTTTTTAAAAATGATAGAAGATGCTACTATTGGAAAAGTTGATTTAATACTGACAAAAGAAATATCCAGATTTTCAAGAAATACCGTTGATAGCATTAAATATACTGAATACCTATTAAAAAATGGTGTAATTGTTTATTTCCTATCAGATAACTTAAATACTATTCAAGAAGATTCAGAATTTAGACTTACTATTATGTCAAGCCTTGCCCAAGATGAGGTGCGAAAACTATCTGAAAGAGTTAAATTCGGTATAAACAGAATGATCAAGGATGGTAAACTAATTGGTGGTAATCTAACTGGTTATTTCAAGAAAAATGGTAGATACGAAATAAATCCAAAAGAAGCCCCAATTATAGAATATTTATTTACTACTTATGCTAGTGGTAATATGGGGCTTAAAAAAATTGGATTAGAATTAGCCAAAATGGGATATTTAAACTCTAAAGGCGAACCATATTCACAAACAACTTTAGCAAAATTTTTAACTAACCCTAGATATAAAGGTTATTATACTGCTAAACTTACCGAAGTTGAAGATTACAAAACTCATAAAAAAAGAAAAGTACCTAAAGAAAAGCAAATTATTTATAAAGATGATCGTATTCCAGCAATAGTATCAGAAGAATTATGGGATAAAGCAAATCTGTTACACGAAAAAAGAAAAAAATTACCATCTAGGCATATATTAAATACAGAAGAACATATTAAAAAATATAAATATTCTTGTAAATTATATTGCAAGGACTGTGGTGCAGTTTTTATTAGAAATGGTGGCTCTAACAGAGCAAATAATCCAGTATGGGCTTGTAGAACTTATAAAGTTTCTGGTGTTTCAAAATGTGCATCACCTAATATAAAAGAATCTTATTTAGATAAAATATTTATAGATTTATTTTCTGACTTTATAAAAAACAAAAAGCAATATGTTTCATTAGTTTTGAAAGAATATAAAAATATTATAGAAAATCATACATCAGATTTAGATGTTGAAGAAATAAATAAACAAATACTTGTTATTGAAAAGCAAAAAGATAAATTATTAGATTTAAGCATTAAAGGTATTATTGATGACTATGAATTTAAAACTAGAAATGACAAATTAAATGTTGAGTTATTTAACCTACAAAAACAATTGAGTGAAACATCAAAGAATAATCTTGAGGAAGAACGGTTAAAGAAGAAATTAGAACTTATTGAAACTAGTCTAAATTCAAAATTAGATATAAAGGAAAATTTAGCATACCTAGTAAATTTATTAGTTGAAAAAGTAGAAGTTGAAAAAGTTAATGGTGATCGTAAACATATTAAGTTAAAAATATATTACGATTTTAATACCCCAGATATTGATATAGATTTAGATATGAATGAAAATAACCAAATTAAAAGTTTGACAGCCAAAAACCTTGCTTGTGCAAGGCAAACTTCGGCTCTAAAGTGTTGCTGTGTTGACACAAAGCAATCCAGGGTTCGTTAATTTAGGTCTTAAACTTGGGAAAGAAACTTTAATGAAATATATTGATAATTATGGTTTTGGAGAAAAAACAGGTATTGATTTAAATGGAGAAGGATCTGGTATTTTATTTGATGTCGATGCAATGGGAAATGTTGAATTAGCAACAACTGCCTTCGGGCAAGGTATTAGTGTTACCCCAATTCAGCAAGCTAGAGCAGTAAGTGCTGTTGTAAATGGTGGTACATTATACACTCCTTATATTGTTAAAAATTTTTTAGAGTCAGAAACTGATACCATTGTTAAAAGTATTAATCCAACTGAGGTTGGAAAAGTAATAAGTGATGAAACTTCAGAAATAGTAAGATATGCTTTAGAAAGTGTTGTTGCTAAAGGTAGTGGACATAATGCATATATCGAAAACTATCGTATCGGCGGTAAAACTGGTACTGCCCAGACTGTTGAAAATGGTGTATATTCCGATTCAAAATATATTTTATCATTTATAGGATTTATGCCAGCAGATGACCCAGAAGTTGTTGTTTATGTGGCAGTCCAAAATGCTAAAAACGTCGTGCAATATGGTGGTACAGTTGCAGCTCCAATTGCTCGTAATATTTTCCTAAGTGCCATCGATATTTTAGATATTAAAGCAGATACTGAAGGTATTCCTAAAGAATATACTTGGTTAGATACAAAATATGTAACAGTTCCGGATGTAACTGGTATGACTTTAGATGAAGCCACAGCAGCTTTAAAAGGATTTAATATTGAGTATAGTGGGAATGGGGAAGAAGTTGTCTATCAAACTCCAAATGGTGGTATGTATGCTAAAGAAGGTGGAACAGTAGTTTTGATGCTTAATTAATGTAAAATAATGTCAAAATTTAATTTAAAAATTAATAAGCAAAATAAAAGTATAGTATAATATTTAAGAAGAGGTGGCTTTTATGTTAATTCTCGCCAAAGCAGCCATGGCTTTGATGCTAGGGTTTGTATTATCGTTAATAACAGGTTTATTTGTTATTCCTTTGTTTAGAAAGTTACATTTCGGACAATCTGTAAGTAAACTTATTTCTAAAAGGCACTTAAAAAAAGAAGGAACTCCAACTATGGGAGGAGTCATATTTATTGTTCCTGTTATAGTGTCACTAATTCTCCTTTATTTAAAAGGTAGTATTGAGATAAGTTATAATTTGATTATCGTCGTTTTTGTTTTTTTAGCTTATGCTCTGTTAGGCTTTGTTGATGATTTTTTAAAAATAAAATATCATAATAATAATGGTATAAGTTTAGTAACTAAATTTTTAATTCAAATGGTCATAGCTTTAGTCTTCTTTTATTTATTTATGAAAGGCGGCGGAGAACCAACTCTTAGTTTATCTTTCCTAAATATATATATTCCACTCGGATGGATGTTTGGATTATTTATTTTATTCTTGCTTGTTGGTACTACGAATGCCGTCAATATAACAGATGGGTTAGATGGCTTAGCAGCAGGATTATCAGCTATAGCATTTTTTGCTTATGGTATTATAACTTGGAATGCAGGTTGGTTAGAAGGATATCAAGAAGTAGCGATATTTTGTTTCCTTTTGACAGGTTCATTAATTGGTTTTATGGTCTTCAATACTCATCCAGCCCGCATATTCATGGGAGATTTAGGTTCTCTAGCACTAGGGGGAGCTTTAGCAAGTGTGGCCGTTGTATCAAGACACGAATTATCACTCGTGCTAATCGGCGGCGTATTTGTTATTGAAACATTGAGTAGTTTAATTCAAATAATATCAATTAGGCAGTTTAATAAGAAAATATTTTTAAAAGCTCCATTGCATCATCATTTTGAAGAATTAGGTTGGGCTGAACAAGATATTATCAAAATGTTTTGGGTAGTTGGTTTTATTCTAGCGATGGCCGCAATAACATATGGTGTTTGGTTATAAAATACGTTTCATACGTATTTTTTTGCTTCTTTTTAATAATAATTAATAGGGGATTTACATGAAAAAAAGGTATGATAAATTATTGCTTATTGCTGTTATAATAATTGCAATATTTGGAATAGTTATGATATATTCAGCTAGTTCTATTTGGGCTGAATATAAATATGATGATCCATTTAAATATGTTAAAGCACAAAGCGCTTTCTTTATAATTGGTTTATTTTTAATATTTGTTATTTCTAAAATAAATATCGATATATTACATAAAAGAGCTAATTTAATTTTACTTATTTGTTTTATTCTTTTAACTCTTGTATTAATACCAGGAATAGGTAGTATTCGTAATGGTAGTAGAAGTTGGTTTGGCATTGGAGGACTGGGAATTCAACCTAGTGAATTTGCTAAACTGGGACTCATTATATATGTTGCTAAATATCTTGCGAGTAATCAGCGAATAATTAAGGACATCAAAAAAGGTGTTTTGCCAATCCTTCTTGTTATTGGAGTTTTTTTTGTTCTTATTATGCTAGAACCCGATTTTGGAACCGCTATGGTTATTGTATTAACATTAGTTGTTATGATTTTTATTTCTGGTGTAAAAATATCTTTCTTTGTTAAAATTGGTTTTGTGGGACTTCTTGGGATAGTAGGACTTATCATTGTTGCCCCATATCGAATGGAGAGAATTGTATCATTCTTAAATCCTTGGGTAGATCCTTTAGGATCGGGTTATCAAATTATTCAGTCGCTTTATGCTATTGGCCCAGGAGGATTTCTCGGTCAAGTTTTTTTAGAAAGTCGCCAGAAACAATTTTATTTACCAGAGCCTCAAACAGATTTTATTTTTTCTATTATTTCTGAAGAATTTGGTTTTTTAGGAATTTTAATTGTTTCTAGTTTTCTATTCTTTATTTTTTATCGTATTATTCGTATTGCTTTAAGACAAAGTGATTTATTTAAAAAATATTTAGCTTTTGGATTAGGTTTTGGTATTATTATTCAATCATTACTCAATATCGCCGTAGTTATTGGCCTTATTCCTGTAACGGGGTATGCAAGAAAATGGGAGAAAATAGTATAAATCGTGGAAATCCTTATAAATAAAAGGAAAAACACGGTTTTGTTTAAATGAAAAGACACAAAAAAATATCAAAATTAAAGAAAAATCTTATTTTATGAGATTTTTTACAAAAATATAACAACGATGCATTGTTGGTAAACACAGGAAAGTTTATGAGAGTTGGACTTTGAGATAAATTTTTGTTAAATCAAACTGATATAACAGGCTATTGTATAATATGAGAATATATTTGATTGTTAAATTATCAAAATTTACTTAAAGATATGTTAAGATTTTTTAGAAATGTTACATTTTTATATCAAATTTTATTGATAGTTCCTCATTGACAACAGGAACCTAGTAATAATTCTTATAGGTCTTGTAATATCTTAAAAATAAGATATTACAACAAGTATGACGAATTATTACTACCTATAGTCAATGATTTTCCTATCAATAAAATTATACATATTATGTGTGCAATGTAACATTTTAAAAAAATCTCTATGTAACATTTTAAAAAAGCTTTAACAATTTATTGCATGGTAGTTGACATTTTTAGACATTTGTATTATTATCTAGTGGTGCGAAAAAAGGGTGAGTTTTTATGGATAAAATAATAAATATTGCAGTTGTTGCCCATGTCGATGCTGGTAAATCGACTTTGGTTGATGGATTGTTACGCCAAAGTGGAGTATTTAGAGAAAATGAGGAATTAATAGATTGTGTTATGGATAGTGGAGATCTTGAAAAAGAAAGAGGTATTACCATTACCGCTAAAAACTGTGCTATTAAATATAAGGATTATAAAATCAACATAGTTGATACGCCGGGGCATGCCGATTTTTCGAGCGAAATTGAACGTATTATTAAAACTGTCGATACAGTTATTTTGTTAGTGGATTCTGCTGAAGGGCCTATGCCTCAGACAAGGTTTGTTTTAAAAGAGGCTTTAAATAATAATCTAAATCCAATTCTTTTTATTAATAAAATAGATAAGAAGGATCAAAGAGCTACAGAAGTAGTTGATATGACTTTTAATTTATTTATGGAACTTGGAGCTACAGATGAACAACTTGATTTTCCAATTTTGTATGGTAGTGCTAGAAGTGGCTATGCTGTTTATAATATGGGGGATGAAGGTAAGGACTTAACGCCTTTATTTGAAACTATTATTAATAATACTAAACCTTTTGAAGGAAGTGAAGCTGACCCATTACAAATGCAAATTAGTCAACTTGCTTATGATGATTATATTGGCCGACTTGGAATTGGTAGAATTAACAAGGGAAAAATAAGTGTTGGAGAAACTGTAGCAATTGCTAAAAACGATGAAACTACTGAATCATTTAGGGTAACAAAATTATTTGTTAATGAAGGAATTAAAAGAGTAGAAGTTAATACTGCATACTATGGTGATATTGTAACTGTTGCAGGTTGTGCTCATGTATCTATTGGGGATACAATTTGTGATAAGGATTATATAAATCCACTTCCTAAAATAGTTATTGAAGAACCAACTTTGTCGATGAATTTCTTAGTAAATGATTCACCATTTGCAGGTGAAAGTGGCAAATATTTAACAAATAGACATTTAAAAGAAAGACTTGATAGAGAGCTTGAAACTAACGTAGGATTAAAGGTAGAAGTTTTACCAGATTCAGATGGTTTTAAAGTAAGTGGTCGTGGAGAATTACATTTATCAATTCTTTTAGAAAATATGCGAAGAGAAGGATATGAATTATCTGTTTCTAAACCAGAAGTAATATTTAAAGAAGAAAATGGTGAAAAACTAGAGCCTTATGAAAAAGTAATAGTGAATGTACCAAATGAATACTCAGGAACAGTAATTAATTCTTTAAATGAAAGAAAAGGCGTAATGCAAAGTGTTACTCCTGGGGAAGTGGGTTATACTCACTTAGAATATTTAGTTCCAACCCGTGGACTTATTGGTTACCGTGGTTCATTTATTACAGAAACTAAGGGTGAAGGAATAATGGTTCGTTCATTTGATTCCTATGGGCCTTATGCCGGAGTAATTCAAGGAAGAAAAAATGGTGTATTGGTATCGATGGAAAACGGAACTACTTTTGGTTATTCGTTATTTAATTTAAGTAGTCGTGGTACTATGATAGTTGATCCATCAACCCCAGTTTACGTTGGTGAAATAATAGGTATTTGTAATAAAGAGGGAGACTTGAATGTTAATCCTTGTAAAAATAAAGAACTTACTAATACTCGTAGTGCTCATGCCGATGAAGCAATTACTTTAAATAAAGCTAAGAAGTTTACTTTAGAAGAAGCTTTAGAATTTATTGCCTCAGATGAATACATTGAAGTAACTCCAGATGAAATAAGACTTAGAAAAAAATATTTGGATCCAAAAGAAAGATATAGAAGAAGTCATTAAAAAAATGGCTTTTTTTTATTTGGGTTATGTGTTAGAATTATACTAGGTGAGGGTACATGAAAAAAAAGAAAAAGATAGATTTTGAAAAGATGACAATATTTATTAAAAGTAAAAACTTTTTAATAGCAGCTTGTGTATTTGTTTTAACAATTTCCATAATTGGTGTTTCTTATGCTTCATTTTTTACAGTTAAAACTAATACTAATAATCAAACTGTAACCACAGGAACGCTTGCTGTATCTTATGGTGGACAGTCTTCATCTGTTCAAAAGAATAGTATGATTCCTATTCCCGATGAAGAAGGCTTAAATCAAGGAGAAGCTGATACTAGTGTAATATATATTCAAAATACAGGAACACTTGATTCGACTTTTACTCTAAATGTTGGTTATGATATGGAAAATTTTGAAATAATAAGTAGTAATCTTGATCCTGATGAAACAGCGACTCTAACCCCTCTTGATTATGTAAAAATAGCTGTATATGAATATAATGGAATTAATGATGAAACATTAATAGTTGGGCCAATTACGATAGCAGATTTACCAATATATTCAGTTAATAATAGTGATTCAAGATATAATCGCTATGCAATTTTATTTGATTCTGTTGGGGGAACAACTAGTGGTAATGCAACTAAAACATATAAAGTTAAAATGTGGCTTTCAGATAAAGCTATACCTGCAGCAAGTTATTCTTACTTTTATATAAATAGCGAAATTGTAGCAGAAGTAGAAAATGCTAAAATGAATTATAATTTATCGGGTACTTTAAGTGATACTTCTGGATCTGCTTTAGGGGGAGCAACAATATCTTTGCAAAATAATTCTTTAGTAACTACTACTGGAGATGACGGTTCATTTACATTAAACGGAATTTATCCGGGGGTATATAATTTAGATATAACTTATAATGGTAATGTTTATAGTGGTAATTTAACTGTTGAAGAAGGAACAGGTAATTCTTTAGAAAGTTTGGGAGCTACTTTTAGTGGTAGCCCTACAACTAGTATTTATAATATAGCTGATACTTATAAAACTACTTTAAGTAAAATAGTAAATAAAAATGGGTTTAGTACTTATGCTGATGCAGTTTATTTTGCAGATGGTACAACTTATAATTTGGCTCCAACATATAAGTTTACTGGTGGTGCTGATACAAATGTATCTGGATTAAATATAACATTAGATACAGAAAATATTAATTTTACAATGACTTTATAAAAAGTGATGAAAAAGTGAAAAAAAGAGTTGAAAGTGAATTCTTTTTTTGCTATTATTAAAATAGAGAGGAGAAAAGTAGAATGGAAAATAAAAAAAATACTATTTTATTAACTGTAATTGCAGTAGCAACATTATTAGTAGCTGTAGTAGGTGCAACATTTGCATACTTCACAGCACAAGGAGGTACAACTGCTAAAACTCCAGTTAATGTTACAACTGCTCAAACTTCAAATGGTAGTTTTCAAACAAGTGGTGCTATAACAATTAATGCTACTCAAGAAAACTTTGGTCAAGATGATGGTGATCAAACTGGTCAAGCAACTGGTACTGTAACTTATACAGCAAGTAGTACTGCAGCATCTGATTTTTGTTATACAGTAACATTAGATATAACGGCAAATAATTTTGTGTATACAACTGATCCAACAAATACACCAGAATTGACATTTACTGCTGAAAAGGCTGCTAGTGCAACTGATTTAACTAGTCCAACAACTTTAATTAATGCACAAGATATTACTACTGTAACTAGTGATATTCAAATTCCTAATGCTGTTAGTGGTTCTGATTATGTACATAAAATTAGTGCTGGACAAGGTGCAACAGTTAACGATCAATGGCGTTTTACAGTTACTTTTGTTAACTTAGATAGCGACCAAAATGCTAATACTGGTAAATCATTTACTGGTCAAATAGTATTTGCACAAACTGATTGTGCTTAATAAAAGGTATCAGGAATTGATACTTTTTTATTTGTAATTTAGATTTTAAAAAGTGATAAAAAAGTGAAAAAAGAGGTTGATTTTTAACTCTTTTTTTGCTAATATTAGAATAGAGGAGGAAATGTAGAGATGGAAAATAGAAAAAATACTATTTTGTTAACAGTGATTGCTGTAGCAACTTTATTAGTAGCTGTAGTAGGTGCAACATTCGCATACTTCACAGCACAAGGAGATCGAGAAGTTCAAACTCCAGTTAATGTTAATACTGCTCAAACTTCAAATGGTAGTTTCGTTACTAATGGTAGTATTACTATTAATGCAAATCAAGAAAACTTTGGCCAAGGTATGGGAAATCAAACTAAAACTGCAACTGCAACTGTAACTTATACAGCAAGTAGTACAGCAGCATCTAATTTCTGTTATACTGTAGGTTTACAAGTAACTGCAAATACTTTTGAATATACTACTGAAGAAAGTACACCAGAATTAACTTTTACTGCTAGAAAAAGTGCTAATGCTGCAGATTTAACTAGTGCTACTACAATGATTAATCAACGCGATATTACTACAACTACAGCATCAACAACAATTCAAGTTCCTAATACTGCTGAAGGTTCTGATTTTGTTCATCAAATTGATGCTACTCAAGGTCAAACAATTAATGATCAATGGGATTTCACTGTTACTCTAGTTAACTTAAATTCTGACCAAAATGAAAATACTGGTAAATCATTTACTGGTCAAATTGTATTCACTCACGTTGATTGTGGTGATTAATAATTAAAAACAATTAGACTGTCAATTATTTGACAGTTTTTTTGTGCTTTTCGACAGGCTATTCTATATATTGGTATATATCGACAAAATCAGGCAAATGTTTCATTAGACAAATAAATATCCTTATGCTAGTATAGATTACCAAAGAGAAAAATATGAAGAAGTATACTAAATATAAGCCTAAAAATTTGATAGATGATCAGTTGTTTAAGTTTGTGTTTAGTCACGAAACTTTAGCTAAGCAGTTAATTGATGCTTTAAGTAAGTATATTAACATCGATTGGGATTTTTCAAAGGTAGAATTGAAAATACAACAGATTATTCCTGGTAAACATCATGATTCTAAAGACTACTATGCTGATTTAATGGTGGTTATGAAAAATAGTGATGTCTTATTACTTGAGGCATATAACAAATTTAGAAAAAAGGAATTTATAAAGAGTAAGGCTTATCAAGATAGAGTTTTTTCGGAACAATTTGAGAAGGGTGAGGAATATGAAAATCCTAAAAGGGTAATAATTGTAAATTTTATTAGAGGAAATTTTGATACAAACCAAATATTAGACAAATATGGTATAGTTAATTTGGAAACTTTAAATGAACCAATTAAAGGATTTAATAATTATAAATTATTTATAGTTATTAAGGTTGACAAATGTCCCGAAGGACCATATAATGAAGATGATGAGTTTTTACAAATAGTAAATTTTTTGAAATGTAAGGATGTGGCAGAAATGGAAGAAAAAGTAAGAGAAGGAGGAAATAAATTTATGGAAGAATCTTTAGCTTTTGTTAAAGCATATATGGCGGATAAGTCGAATGATAATTATGGCTCACATTATCGATTAGAACTTGATTACGCTTATGAAGATGGTCAAAAAAAAGGGTCACGAGATACTCAAATTGCAACAGCCCAAAGAATGATTCGCAATAACTATTCTAATGAAGAAATTTCAAAGATATCAGGATTATCAATAAGTAAAATTAATTCATTGAGAAAAGAGATGTAGGTCTTTTTTTTTCTTGTCTTTTTTTGGCTTTAATTGTACAATATTCATGGTGATATAAATGGCATTATTATTGACGCTTCTTAGTGGTTTGTTTTTTTTGATAGGCATAATCATCTATAAATTTATTAAACATAAAAAAGAACTTACTATCGGGGCAATGTCTTGTGCTTTAGTAGTTATCGTGGGGCTTATATGTTTAGACTTGGTTCCGGAACTATTAGAGATAAAAAGATGGTATTTAATTATTTTTGTGATTGTTGGTTTGTTTTTTTTAGTTCTCATTGATAAACTTATTCCTCATCACCATCACGATCATAAAGAAAATGATGAAAATACGCATGAACATCAAGAACATTTAAAACACATTGGTTTTATTACAATACTTGCTTTACTATTACACAACATGGTTGAAGGTATGGCTTTATATAGTGTTAGTGTTAATAATTTGGAAAGTGGAATTTTAATGTGTTTAGGTATTGGCTTACATAATTTGCCATTTGGCTTTCAAATAGCTAATTATAGTAATAAGACAAGTAATAAATTAGCTACGTTTTTATTAGTTATTTCAGGTTTAGTTGGTGGCCTTATTATTTATGCTTTTGGTAGTATAAGTGAATTTATTACTGGTATAATTATTGCTCTTACTTTAGGGATGATTCTTTATATTTTGATATTTGAGTTATTGCATGAAGTTTGGAGTAATATTAAACACAAAGCAACGTTTTGTGGTATAATTATAGGTACTATAATATTAGTGCTAATAAACTTAATCTAAGAAGGGAAGAAATATAATGAAAAAAGTATTAGTGACTGGTGCTGCTGGTAGTGTGGGAATACAAGTAATAAAATATCTACTCGCTGAAGGAAAGTATGAAGTAACTGCTTTAGATTTAAAAAATAAAGTGGTATTTAAAAAAATGCGAAGATTTAGAAAAAGGATAAATATTTTATATGGTGATGTAACGGATAGAGTTTTAATTGAAGCTTTGGTCAAAGATCATGATGTAATTATTCATTTAGCATCTAGTTTGCCACCGCTTTCTGATATGAAGAAGGGATTAGCGGAAATAATTGATTATGATGGTAGTGAAAATATAATTAGGGCAATTAGTTATTATAATCCTAAATGTCATTTATTTTTAGCATCAACAACAAGTTTATATAAAAATATTGAAAATCCAACGGTTAAAAGCAAAATTGAACTTGATGATTATGATTATTTTTCACAAGCTAAATATAAAGCAGAGTTGTTGATAAAAGAAAAATTAAAAAATTATACTATTTATCGTATTCCTTTAGTACTAGGTAATCCATTAGTTGATCCTTTTATGTACAATGTGAAAAAAAATAGCATAGTTGGGTTTGTAACTAAAGAAGATGTAGCATATGCTTTTGTAAAAGGTATTAAATATTTAGACAAATTAAATAAAAAAACTTATAATGTTATGAGTGAAGAAGCTATTTTATTTAATGATTTATTACAAAAATATTTGAAAATATGTGGTTTAAGTTGGGAATATATTTTTGGAAGAGTGCTACTTGAGAAGGATTATTATAGTCCGGTTTGTGCAGATGGGGAGTTATTAAATAGTGTAATTGATTATCAAACTGATAGCTTAGCTTTATATTTTAAAAGATTAAGTAGTAAGGTAAGAAAAAGAAAGGTGGCTAAGTTTCTAGCTAAGCCATTAATTAAGAAAAAGTAGGGAGGTATTTTATGGGAAGAGCATATGAAGTTAGAAAGGCAAGTATTCAAAAAACAGGAGCAGTAAAAGGGAAATTATATACGACTTTTGCCAAAGAAATCTATTTAGCGGCACATAAGGGAAGTCCTAATCCGGATGCAAATGTAGTTTTAAAAAGACTTATTGATAAGGCTAAAAAGCAACAAGTGCCAAATGATATTATTAATAGAGCGATTGATAAAGCTAAAGGTATTGGCCAAGAAGAATATCATGAAGTTATGTATGAAGGATTTGGGCCTGGGGCTGCAACATTAATAATTAAGTGTTTAACAGATAATGTTAATAGAACTGTAGGTAATGTAAGAGCGGCATTTAATAAGGTTAATAAAAGTTTAGGAGTTACTAATTCTGTTCTTTACAATTATGATCATTTAGGTATTCTTTCTTTTAAATATGCTGATGAAGAAAAAGTGTTTGATACCCTTCTTAATGCAGGAATTGAAATTAAAGATATTGAAAATGAAGATGAAGAAATAATTCTTTCTTTGAATCCTGGAGATATTAATAAAGTAAAAGATGAATTAGAAAAAATAATTCCGGGGATTGAATATGATTTGGATGAAGTAGGTTATTATGCTAAAGAAAAAATTACTTTAGATGGAGAAGAAAAAGAAACTTTTGCTAAACTTTATAAAATGTTAGATGATATTGAAGATGTATCAGAAATATATACGAATGTAGATATGGATTGATTATGGATAAAAAGAAAAGATGGAAGTTAATAGGAATAATAATACTCGCTATATTATTATTTTATGGAATATTACTTGTTTTTGGTAGTAATATAGCTGGTCTTTTATATCAAACATTATTTTATGGCAAATATAATACAATGTTTATTTCTGAATTAGTCATATTATTATTTGCTTTAATAATGTTGCTGTTGGGAAAAAGATTAAGCATTTTAAAGCCTTGTGGCAAATCAATAATTTATGGTATTAAAAGAGGAATGCCAATACTTGTGGTAAGCCTTATTAGTTTGTTTAGTAGTTTAACTGGGATTTTAGGAGAAAACTTAAATATTCCAAATCTAATAAGTTTAATTATTTTAGCAATTACTATTGGAATGGCTGAAGAATTTTTCTTTCGAGGATTTATTCAAGGCGAAATAGTTGATGCTTATGGTAAGAGTAGAAAACAAGTTATTATATCTGTTGTTGTAAGTGGGGTAATATTTGGATTAGTTCATATAACTAATGCGTTAAGTGGACAAGATATTATTACAACTCTTATGCAAGTGTTACAAGCATCTAGTTTAGGAATACTTTTAGGTTCTATCTATTTTATAACAAAAAATATTTGGTCAGTGGTATTCTTGCATGCGTTTTATGATTTTGCTATCATGCTAAGTGAAGTAAATAGTTATAAGGATTGCATCAATAGTACAGATATATCAATGATTATGTTAATATTTACTTTGGTTGTATCTTTAATTTATGTAGTAATTTATTTGGTGGGTGCTTATCTTAACTTGCAAAAAAGACATGTAAATGAATATATCGGGGAAGAAGTAACTGATGAAATAATAGTTAAAGATGGGGAAAATGCTACGAAGGCTAAGAAACTAGTCATTGTAGTAATTGTTCTTTTGTTCTTAGCATCACCTTTGATTCCTGCAAATGAAGTTGAAAACTTTCAAATTTGCTATACTTACGAAAATGTAGATATAAATGGTGAAATTAATTTTGCTCTTGATAATGAATTTGTTTTAAATGATGTAAAGTTATATGTCGATGATAATAATTTAGTTATGGAAAATATTGATGGAGAAAATAAAACTGTTATTGAAACACTAGAAAACGATATTTATGATATTTATGTTTACGAGATAGATAGTGATTATCATATTTTACTTAATGCTAATGAAATTTTATATTATGGAGTAGTAAATAAGGATAGTGTGGCTGTTACAAGTGAGTTTACAAGTATTTTAATAAATAGTTTTCAAAAATATGATGTACCAGAAATTATGGATATTGGTAAATTAGAAAGTAATGATGGAGTATATCCACTTATAAAAAGTTATGTAAGTGATTACTTTATTATAAAAGATGATAAAGTAATGGTAATTAATCAATAATTTTAGAGAGTGCTATTTGGCATTCTTTTTCTTTTAAAAATAGTGTAAATGTAGCTAATAAATATATATAAATAAGGCTGGTTAGTGGTATAATAAGGTATATTGGTGAGATGTAATGAAGAAGTACAAATTGAAGAAATTTAATGTATTATTATTTACTTTTATAATTCTAATGTTTTTAGAAATATCTTTTAGAATGTTAACAAATGTTACTGTTTTTAATATTAGTTTTTTGTATGTAATTTTATATAATATTTTTGCTTCTTTACTTATAAGTTTTATTGTTACTTGGGGGGGCAATAAATTTAATAAAATAATTTATTATTTATCTATTTTTATTATATCTTTTATTTATGCTTTACAGTTATGTATTTATAAAATGTTTGGGTTTTATTTTGATTTATCTTTATTAAGTGCAACAGATCAAGTGGCTAGCTTTGCGGGGGATGGTCTAAATTTAATTCTTGAAAATATTTTAGGAGTTGTTATTTTGTTTTTGCCTTTTATTTTATTACTTGTTTTTATTAGGAAAATAGTGGTTAATAAGAGTGAAATTAAATTTAATATTATTAAGTTGGTAGCATTTGTACTTGTTTATTTAATTTTTATAGGTGCATTATTTATAAATAGTGATGGAATTAATTCTGCAAAAGATTTATACTTTAATGTAAGTAATAATGAACTTAATATTAGAAAGTTTGGGGTACTTAATGCTTTTAGAATAGATGTAAAAAGAAGTATTTTTGGTTTTGATGTAAGCGTAAATATTCCGAATAATTATGTTGATGGTAATGAAAAAGAAGAAAATATACCAGAAGAACCAGAAATAGTTTATGAATATAATAATATGGATATCGACTTTGATAATCTTATTGCTAATGAAACTAATGGAACAGTTAAAATGATGCATGAGTATTTTAATAATGAAAGTGGTACTTTGCAAAATGAATATACAAAATATTTTGAAGGTAAGAATTTAATTTTGTTTATGGCGGAAAGTTTTAATGAAATTGCCGTAAGAGAGGATATAACTCCAACATTATATAAACTGGTTAATAGTGGTTTTAAATTTAATAATTTTTATACACCGACGATTAGTAGTACAATTGGTGGAGAATTTCAAGAACTCACTGGTTTGGTGGCAGCATCAGGATTTTTATCTCCTTGGAAGAGTGGCGAAAATTACTATCCTTTTGGAGTTGCTACAGCTTTTCAAAATTTAGGTTATAATACATATGCATATCATGATCACACTTATACTTTTCAAAGTAGACATAAGTATTTGGCATCGCTTGGCTTTGATAATTATTTAGGTTGTAAAAATGGCTTGGAAAGTCGTATTAATTGTAATCAGTGGCCAGAGAGCGATGTAGAGATGATTGAAGCAACATTTGATGATTATATTACAAGTGAAAATCCATTTATGGTTTATTACGTAACTGTAAGTGGACATGGGGATTATGGTTTTGATTATAGTGCAATGGCTCGTAAACATAAAGATGATGTTGCTAGTCTCAATTATTCAGAAAAACCATTATCTTATTTAGCGGCGCAGATTGAACTTGATCAGGCTCTAGAATTGCTTATTAAAAAGTTGGATGAAGCCGGTGAGCTTGAAGATACTGTTATTGCTTTAGTAGGAGATCATTATCCATATTATTTATCATTAGATGAAGTAAATGAAATTGCTAGTTATGAAAAAGATAGTGTTGTGGAAATAAATAGAAGTAACTTTATTTTATGGAATAGTGAAATGGATACTGTGGAAGTAGATAAGGTAGGTAGCCAAATAGATGTTTTACCAACAATATATAATTTGTTTGGGGTAGAATATGATTCAAGACTTATTATAGGTAAGGATATACTTAGCACGGAACCAGGACTTGCTATATTTGGTAATTCTTCATGGGTAAGTGATAAGGGAACATATTTTGCTAGTAGTGGTGAATTTGTAAGTAAAGATGGTAGTGAAGTTGATAGTGAATATGTGAAATATATGAATAATGTGGTAAGTAATAAGATTACAATGAGTAGGTATATCATGAAGTATGATTATTATAGAAAAGTTTTAGGAGGATAATATGTGTGGAATTGCGGGAATTGTAACTAAGAGAGAGAATAAAAAAGAAATAATTGAAGCAATGAGTAAAAGAATAGAACATCGCGGACCAGATGGCGAAGGATATTTCTTTGATGGGGATGTGGCTCTTGCTCATCGAAGACTTTCAATAATCGATTTGTCGACGGGTAATCAGCCGATGTTTAATGAAGATGATACAGTTGTAACTGTATATAATGGGGAAATATATAATTATGTGGAACTTAGAGATGAGTTAGTTAAGGCTGGTCATAAATTTAAAACTAAGAGCGATACAGAAGTTTTAATACATGGATTTGAAGAGTGGCATACTGATTTACCAAAGTATTTGCGAGGAATGTTTGCATTTGCAATATATGATAAGAAAAGTAATGAATTATTTTTAGCTAGAGATAATTTTGGAATAAAACCTCTTTATTATACAGTGATGGATGGAACGTTTATGTTTGCATCAGAAATTAAAGCTTTTTTAGATACTCCGGATTTTAAAAAAGAATTAAATGAAGATATTTTGCAAGCTTATTTGGAATTTAGTTTTGTACCGACGAATGAAACTTTCTTTAAAGGAGTGTATCGTTTGGATGCAGGATCTAGTTTACTTTATAAAGATGGAGATATAAAAATAGATAAATATTTTAAATTAGATTTTAAGGATAAAGAGCAAACACTAGCTGAAGCAGTAGAAAGCATTAGTGAAGTAATGAAAGATTCAGTTAATAGACATTTACTTAGTGATGTTGAAGTTGGTTCATTTTTATCAAGTGGAATTGATTCATCATATATTGTATCTTTGGCGAAGCCTGCGAAGACTTATACAGTTGGTTATGATATCGATAAATATGATGAAATTAGTTATGCTAAGGATTTAACTGAAAAACTAGGAATTAATAATACATCTAAAGTGATAAAGATGGATGAATATATGGAAGAATTTCCGAAAATTATGTACTATTTGGATGAACCTACTAGTGATCCGGCAGCAATATCACTATATTTTGTTGCTAAACTTGCTAGAAGAGATGTTAAAGTTGTGTTATCGGGAGAAGGTGCTGATGAATTTTTCGGCGGATATAATTATTACCGGGAAGAAGTTGATATGAAGTTTTATAATAAAATACCTTATTTTATAAGACATTTTATTGGTAAAATTGCTTCTTTATTTCCGGAAGGATATGGATTTAATTTCTTGGTTAGAAGAGGAGAAAAGTTAGAAAATAGTTATATTGGAGTAAATAGAAATTTTTCAGAAAAGATGGCTCGTAAAGTATTAAGTAAAGAATATAATTTGCGTGGAATCGATGTAACTAAAGAAATTTATAAACAATTTGCTGGATATTCAAATATTCATAAAATGCAAGCAATAGATATTAATTATTGGCTTATGAAAGACATACTTCTTAAGGCTGATAGAATGACAATGGCTTCATCTTTGGAAGGTAGAGTACCATTTATTGATAAAGAAGTATTTAAGGTGGCAAGTGGACTTTCAATTGATTACAAAGTAACTAAGGAAAATACTAAAGTTGCTTTAAGAGAAGCAGCAAAGGAAGTTATTCCAACGGAAGCATACAAAAAGAAAAAATTAGGTTTTCCAGTACCAATTAGAGAGTGGATGAAGACTACAGAAGTAAGTGATGAAATTAGAAAAATGTTTAATAAAGAGTTTACAAGTAAGTTTTTTAAAGTTGATGTAATAAATGAATTGCTTGATGAACATATAAGTGGTAAAAAAGATAATTATCGAAAAATATGGACAATTTATAGTTTCTTAACTTGGTATGAAATATTTTTTGTTAATAACTAATTTACAAATATTTGTTTGTGTGTTATGCTTATTATGGTGATTTAAAATGTTAGAATATATAATTATAGGTTTATTAGTATTGGTGATTATTCTTTTAATAATTTTGTTAGTTAGAAGAAGTAATAATACAGAGTTAGTAGAACGAATTGGTCATTTTGAAGCAAATATTAATAAAGAAATTGGGGAGTTTAAGTTTACATTTTCGAAAGATTTAATGGAGACTTTCGAAAAACTTAATGAACGAATTGAAAGAAAGTTAACTTTAATTAACGATGCCGTCAATGAAAGGTTAGATAAAAACTTTGAAAAAAGTAATAAAACATTTATGAGTGTACTTGAAAGACTTTCAAAAATTGATGAGGCACAGAAGAAAATTGATGGATTGAATAGTGAAATAGTGTCTTTACAAAGTGTTTTAACTGATAAAAAAACGAGAGGTACTTTTGGGGAAGTAAATTTAGAATATATTTTAAATAATGCATTTGGAAGTAATAAGAATGGAATATATGAAACGCAACATAAATTTAGTAATGGTTATATAAGTGATGCAATACTTTATGCGCCAGCACCACTTGGTACTATTGCAATTGACTCGAAATTTCCTTTAGAAAATTATCAAAGAATGACTGATAAGACTAAGGATAAACAATTTAGGGATCAAGCGGAAAAAATGTTTGTTGCGGATGTAAAAAAACATATCAATGATATAAGTGAAAAGTATATTATTCCAGGGGAAACTAGCGATGAAGCAATTATGTTTTTACCGGCGGAAGCAATATTTGCAGAAATAAATGCATATCATCCAGAATTATTAAATTATGCTTATAATAAAAGAGTATGGATTACTGGACCAACTACTTTGATAAGTACATTATCTATTATTAGTATGATTCTTAAAAATATGGAAAGAGATAAATATGCTAAAGTAATTCATGAAGAATTAGCAAAACTTAGTATTGAGTTTACTAGATATAAGGATCGTTGGGATAAACTTGCTCGAAATGTTAAAACAGTAAACCAAAGTATTGATGAACTTCATACAACTAGTGAAAAGATTACTAAAAGATTTGCCTCAATTAATAGTGTTGATATAGAAAAGTTAGTAAATAAAGAAGAAAGAGTAACCATTGGTAATTAGTTACTCTTCTTTTTTTCGGGTTAAGGTTTCTGGCTTTAATCTTGTTAGAGATTTAGCATAAAAATATATTAGGCGATTTTGTTTATCAGCTGCTTTAAGAGATATCGTTAATTTAGTTCCAATAAATATTTGCTTCTTATTTTCCATATCATAAATAGCTTTAGATTCTGGACTGTAAATAAATTTGCCATCTTCAATATCATCAAAGTAAACAATTCCTTCAATTTCTTCTTCAGTTTTTACAACTAAATAATTAGGTGTCACTGTACTAACATAAGCAGTATATTCTTTATCAGGATTAGTAGCAACATAGTTAACTAAATATAAATCATTAGCTTCTTTTTCAGCTTTTGTTGCACATTTTTCCATGAAAGAGGCATGACTACACATTCTAACTAAATATTGCTTCCAAGCTTCAAAATCAAAATTTGGCATATAAAACATTTCTAAATTATCTAATATATATTCAATAAGTAAATCCAAAAATCTTCTAATGGGTGAGGTTACTTGGGAATAAGCATTTAAGGCTAAGCTATAGTGGCTTTGATTGTTAATACTATAATAAGCTTTTTGCATACTTTTGATAATTAAACTAGATAGAATAAAGAATTCTTCTTTTGATTTTAAAGAATTAATTATTTTTTGGATTACATGAGGGTCATCTAGATTTTTAAATTTATTTAATTGGTTTTCAGTATGTCTTTTTATTGGCTCTTCATTATCACTAACATTACTTTTTACTCTTTTTATAATATCCATAGCTTCCATAATTTTATTTTTAAAAGGGATTTCGTGGTTTCGATAAATAAATAGAAGGCCTGAATTTAACATTTGATTAGCAACTGCTTCATTAGTCATAATCATAAAGTTTTCGACGATTCTTTCCGCTGTACCACTTTGGTGAGTAGTGATTGATTCGATATTGTGTTCAGAATCAAAGCAGAAATTAATTTCTTTATTGGCAAAATCAATTGCTCCATTTTGCATTCTTTTATGAGTTATTATTTCGGATAGTTCTTGCATTTTTAATAAATCGTTTAGAAACGGCTCATAGCCTTCAGGAATTTGATTTTGTTCCAGAATTTGATTTACTTCTTCATAAGTCATTTTCTTTTTAGAATTAATGACTGTATCTGCAATTTTAAAGTTTACTAAATTGCCATTATGATCTATTTCCATAATATAGCTTTTTGCTAGGCGATCAACTCCAGGATTTAAAGAACATATACCGTTAGAAATACTCGGATGAAGCATATGCAAAACACTATCAACCATATAAAGGCTGGTCGTATTTTGTTCTGCCCGTAGCCATAGGGGAGAAGCAAATTTTATATAATGGGATACGTGAGCAATGCTTACTGTTAATTCATAGTTGCCGTTAGGTAATGAATTGATACTTACTGCATCATCCATATCTTTGGTATGAGACCCATCGATTGTAAAAATATTTTCACTCCTTAAATCTAAGCGGTCTTTGATTTCTGCTGGTGTAACTTTTTGGGGAATACTTGCAATTTGTTCTAATTCTTTTTTAGTATTACTAGTTTGAAATCCATTATTTAAAGCAATAGTTTCTAGTTCTTGGGAATAATCTTCACGTTTATTTAATACATATAAAGGTTTAATTGTATAGTAATCATTAGGTGAAGGAATTGTTGGTATATAAGCTACAAATCTTGTACCAATTGGATAATTGTTAAATTCTTTTTTTGCTGAAAATTTAAGTAATATATGAGGATTACCTACCATTTCAATTTTGTTGCCATTTTTAATTTCACATACTATTTGGGGGTTTCCTCTTTTTATAATTTTAATTAGACTTTCTTTTTCAGTTTTGTATTTTCTTTTAATTATTACTATATCATTATTTAAAACTCCACTGGTTGAATTAGGAGGTAAACGATAAAATTTTCCATCCATAGAATAAAGCATATTACCATTTCTATCACTAGTAATTTTAGTTACAAAAAAATTAGATGGCATTTTATAAAAACAATTATTATAATCATGATAATAAATGTATCCATCTAATTCTAATTCTTTTAAGCATGCAATTATTTCTTCTTTATTTGAAGTTCCTGTAAGAGAAGTTATTAGAGTTGTTAAAGTTATAGCTTTGTTTTCTTGAAAAAAGCTTAGTATTAATTCTTTAGTATCTCTTTTTTTAGGAGACATTTCAGATAAAGAATAATGATTATCGCTATCGACATAAAGTCTTTTAGATACTACTAAAGCATTTAAACATTCTTGTAACTCAGTATATAATTCTTTGTTTTTTTCTTTTGAGGAATTTTTCTTAATTTTTAAACTTTTTTTAATCATAGAAAAAGTTAAATATTCTTTAGAACTGTTTTGAAATAATGCCATTATTTTTTCTTGCATAATTAATCACCTAAACTTACTATAAAACATAAATTCGATTTTGTAAATGAAAAGTTATCTTTTTGACTTTAATAGTTAAATTTAGTAAAATAGTTATGGAAAGTAGTGATAGAATGACTTTATATTTAATAAGTAATAATATGGTTTTAGAAGATATTGTATATGAAACTGATGCAACAGTAGAAGAAAAAAGAATCAATAGGCCTTTATCTATTGCTGGAGAAAAGGAAGCTGTTAAGTTGGTGAAGAAAATAGATGCTAATGTAATATATTCTTCTGATTATGCTTCAGCTTTGGGCACAGCCAAGTATTATGCCAGCTATAAAAATTTACCTATTTATATTAATTCTTTTTTAAATGATTGTAAGATCGGAAAGTTAGGAAATCGAAATATAAAGATGCTTAGATTTATGCAAGAGAGAGATTTTGATTTTAAATTTAATGGGGGTGAGTCATTAAATGAGGCAAGTAATAGAATGAATTTAGTGATTGATAGAATAATAAAGAAGAATATTCATAAAGATATTGTTGTTTTTACACATAAAAGAGCTATTATGGGGTATTTACTTAAATATTTAGAAAAAGGATTTAATTTAGATGATAGATTAATTCTTACATATAATGATAAAGTTATAATTGATGATGTCGATAAAGATATAGATATTATAAAAGTCGTGTTAGAAAAAAATAAAATAATTGATATCGATGTAATTGAATAAAGTATATATTTATGTTATTATGAGAAAGGTGAAGATAATGGAAGAAAAAGTAAGTATGAATATTAGTGCAAGACATGTACATTTAACTAAAGAAGCGCATGCTAAATTATTTGAACATGATTTAACTGTAAGAAATCCTTTAAATCAAGTTGGTCAATTTGCAGCAAATGAAACTGTAACGGTTAAAACTGATAAAGGGGTATTTGAAAATGTTCGGATTATTGGACCACTTAGAAGTTATAATCAAGTGGAACTATCAATGACTGATGCTAGAAAATTGGGTATTAAACCACCAGTTCGGAAAAGTGGTAATTTGAATGGAGCTGAAATGGTAACTATTGCTACAGAAAAAGGTGAAGTTACAGGAAATTTTTGTATTATTGCTGATAGACATGTGCATATGAATTCCGCAAAAGCACAAGAATTAGGTGTAGTTGATGATGAAGTTTTAAAACTTGCTATACCAGGGGATAAAAGTGGAGTAATCGATGTTCATGCTAAAGTTAGTGATGATGGATATTATGAAGTGCATTTAGATACAGATGATGCCAATGCATTTTTGATTAATCCGGGAGATATTGGTACTCTTAGTAAATAACTTAAAGATTGAAGCAATTTTTTTCAATCTTTTTTCTTGGTTTAAATTAAACTTAATGGTATAATTTAATTAATATTAAGGCCTACCGAGATTTTAGTTTTTATTTATGATTTATGTTTGGGGCGAAATAAATAAAGGAAGGAGAAGAACTTTGGAAACAAAGTTAAATCATAGTAACAAAACATTACGCTATGATATTATTTTATACTTTGTTAAAAAACTAAAAGAAAGGTAGGTATAGATAAATGGAAAATCAAAAATTAGAAACAATAACAAAGTTATTTGAAGGTAGTGAAATTAGAAGTATTTGGGATAGTGAGAAAGAAGAATATTATTTTAGTGTAGTTGATGTAATTGGAGCTTTGACTAATGCTAATATTCCTAGAAACTATTGGAGTGACTTAAAAAGAAAATTAAAAGAAGAAGGTAGTCAACTGCACGAAAATATCGTGCAGTTGAAAATGCGAGCA
>ERZ779898.231-NODE-231-length-28081-cov-4.278170_pt1 | contig 28081 bp, 28 predicted proteins | sample MGYA00511902_ERZ779898 | MGnify/ENA primary metagenome ERZ779898 (study PRJEB29588, sample SAMEA2144588) | human gut metagenome | biome: human gut; feature: human-associated habitat; material: faeces | place: Denmark | collected 2008/2010 ...
GCGGCGGCTCTCCCGCCCTGACTTCCTCCACATTGCCGCCTTCATCGAAAAGGCAGGCCAGGTGGATGCCCTGTTCTTTCAGGTAGGCAGCGGTCAGAACCGATCCTTTTTTATCCGGCGTGCACTGGACTTCCTCATTGTGCCCGAAGGAAAGGTAAATATCGAAATCCGGTGCAAAGCCCTCTTCCAGAAGTTCTTCTACCGCATCCATTTCCGCAGTCAGCACGGATTTACAGTCTTCAGCGCCCCTTCCCCAGAGGCATCCTTCATCCACTTCTCCTCCAAAGGGCGGATGGCTCCACTGCTCTTCATGAATGGCAGGCACCACGTCCTGGTGAGCCATGAAAAGAACAGGCTCTTTCTTCGGATTTTCCGATTTCCAGTGGAAAAGAAGACTTGCCTTTCCGATTCTGGTGAGGGACAACTTTTCAAAAATCAAAGGCCAGGCCTCCTGCATATACTGATGGAGCCGGTCAAACTGGGACCAGTCGGTGTTTTCATCATTCACCGACGAAACGGTAGGAATCTTAACTACCCCCTGGAGATGGGACATATATTTTTCTTCTGTATCCATCATAACCTCCCTGTCCATGATGAAGAGGGGAGAGCCTCTTCACTCTCCCCTCTATAATATAATACATATATATTATGAAATCATTTACCTGCATCCTTCAGCTGATCGAAGAGATTCCGGTGATACCATTTTTCAGAAATCTTCTGGAGCGTACCATCTTTGGACAATTTTTCCAGAGCTGCTTCGATTTCATCAGCCAGCTTCTGTTCATTCTTATTGACAATGACTACGGTCTCGTTTACTTTGATAGGCTTGTCCAGAGCCACGATTTCAAAATTCATCGCTTTGGCAATATCTTCAACGCCCAGATTGTTCGGGTAAACCAGGGCATCATACTGACCGTTCTTCAGAGACGTAATCCGTTCTGCCGGAGTGAGGCCATCCTGGATAGGAACTTCCTTCATGAGATTGTCATGCGCTGCATTCCAGTCAGTGAGGACTTTATAAATACCGCCATTAGGCGTATTGGGCACCAGTTTGCCGCCGCCCTTGATGACATCTTCCAGACTGTGGTACTTCTGTGCATTATCCTTGGACATGTAAACCATGACAGAGGAAACACCGATAGGCGTCTTCGGAACAATGTAGTCCTTTTCACGACGCGGCGTACGGTAATAACCGCCGGAAGCTACCTTGGCATCGCCGGACTCCATCATCACATCCTGGGTTTCCGGTGGAACAGCCTGAATATCCAGATGGTAATCCTTCAGGTTTTTATTCACTTCCTGCCAGATGTCGTATTCATAGCCCTGGAGCTTGCCGTTTTCATCGGCCCAGGAAAGCGGACGTTCCGTACTGGAAAGCACCAGCTTCACAGAAGTTTTCCCATCAGCGGCAGCTGCCTTGGAAGAAGCAGCCTTCTGGTCACCGCCGCAGCCTGCAAAAACACCTGCTGCCAGAAGAGAAGCCAGTGCTATTGATGCCATTTTTACAGCTTTTCTCATAACAATTTCCCCCTTAGAATGATTTCAACCAAAACAAAAAGCCTCCCATCCTTTTCAGGACGGGAGACCCGTGATTCCACCTAAATTCATATATCCGTCGCCGGACATACCTTCGTGAGTTCTATCAAACCCCCGCTCTGTATCGGGAGCTCCCGGGAAAACCTACTCACCTTCAGCCTTCCAAACTCTGAAATGCACTTCACCACCCTATCCGTATCCGCTTCCACCCTCCGGACTCGCTCTGCCGTTTTCAGCCTGGCTACTCTTTTCTTCATCGTTTTCTATTGATACGTCTACAGTATCATGGATAAAGGCTGTTGTCAAGAGGTTCCAACACCGGCGAAGCCGGGGTTCAGTCAGACAGCGGGCCGCGGGCAGCCGATAGCTGTCTTCTATCCTCCCAGTCCTTTTTTCACAATCCACCGGTCCATCAGATCTGCGATTTCCTCATTATTTTTATCTTCAAAGAGGAAATGGGTATTGCCGTAAATCCCTATATCCGGCAGGTGAAGGACCTTTGCATCTCCGCCATGGCGGTTAATGGTTTCTGCCATGAGACGGGCTTCCTTGAGGCGCACACGCCAGTTATCCTCTCCGCCATGGGGACTTGGATTTTCCGGAATATGGTCTCCGAAAATTATAAGGATGGGAATTTGGATAAGCTTTTCAAAATCACTTCGAGAAACGGCCACGCCTTTCAAGGGTCCGAAAGGGCTTGAAGATTCCATAGGCGGCGGTACTTCGCCTTCCGGAAAGACAAATCCCACTCCCGGTTCCAGAGCAATAATGGCCTTTATATTCGCACTCTTCATAGCTGCCAGCCAGCCCGGAGAGCCGCCCTGGGAATGGGTGACAAGGATGGTATTTCCAGCCCGGCCTGCCGCATCGGCAAGAGCCGTGGCAGTGAGCTTTGGATCAAAGGCTCCCGTATTGGGCGTCACCTTTCTCCAGAACTGATTTCCCGCTTCCTCTCCCCGGGGAATCTGTACATTTTCAAAGTAATGAGGGTAATGGCCGAAGCGGAAAATATCAAACCACAACGCTTCGTCAGCCGCAGGTGTCACCTTTCCTTCCACTCCGCCGCTGCCGGCTCTTCCTCTCCTTGGCTGATCCATGATATACACCTTGTAGCCTTTACGAAGAAAAAGAGTCTGAAAACCTTCCCTGCCATCCGGCGCAGTTTCCCAGCAGGCCCCGCTCTGCCCAGCGCCATGCAGGAAAAGAAGAGCATTCTTCCTAGCATCTGCCGGTATCTGATAAAACACATAGCCATGGTCCACATGCTTTTCCTGTCCCTCAGGAGACAGGGCATGGGCTTCCTCATAGGTCCCTTTCTCCCGGATCACAGTGCCGCCTGCAGCAAAACTCCCCTGTGCTTCTATCAGGAGAGGTTTTCTAAATAGTTTCATACTGCTTTCCTTTCAATGCAAAACAGGAACCCCAAAGTTCCTGTTTTTATTATAACCGATTTAATTCATATAGAGTCCGCCATTCACATCCAGCGTAGTTCCGGTAATGAGCCGGGCATCGTCGGAAGCCAGAAAGGCAGCAGCAGCGGCAATATCTTCCGGCTCCGCCACCTGCCTTAAGGGTATGGAAGAAAGCTGAATGCTCATCTTTTCTGTCATCTGCGTGCGGACAAAGCCCGGCGCTATGGCATTGACATTGATATGCTTTACCCCCAGTTCCCGGGCCAGGGACTTGGTTATCCCCTGCAGGGCTGCCTTGCTGGCCACATAATCGGCGGAAGTAGCAATCCCTCCAACTTCTCCGGCCAGGGAAGCGATGTTGATGATTTTCCCGCCTTCTTTTTCAAGATAGGGAATCACCAATCCCGTAACGTAAATGACGCCATACAGATTGACCGACAGCGTCTCTTTCCAGTCTTCCTCCGTGATTTCTGTAAAAGGCGTAGAGAGGCGGCATATGCCTGCGTTATTAATAAGAACATCAAGGCGGTGGAAATGGGACATGGCCTGACCAATCCCTTCTTCCACCGATTTTTTTGATGACATGTCTACGTTATAGCTTTTCACAGGAACGCTGTAGGTGCTGCTGATTTCTTTTTCCACCGATTGGTTGTCCTTTTCATTCCTTCCAAAAAGAATGATACTGCTTCCTTCCGAGGCCAGACGAAGGGCAATAGCCCTTCCTATCCCCCTGTTGCCACCGGTAATGAGGCTCACCTTATTTTGAAATCGTTTCATAGCCTTCTCCTTATGCCATATCAGGCAGAACACCGGGAATCGGACCAGCCACAGGAACAGGTTCCGGTGCCTCTTCCTCCACGCCGGGTTCCCTGTCCAGAATACGGCGAAGGAACTGCCGGGTTCTTGCTTCTTTAGGACGGGTAAAGATTTCCTCAGGACTGCCTTCTTCCACAATGACGCCGCCATCCATGAATACTACCCGAGTAGCCGCTTCTCTGGCAAATTTCATTTCATGGGTGACTACCACCATGGTAACGCCATCGGCAGCCAGTTTCTTCATCACTGAAAGGACGCCGCCTACCAGTTCTGGATCCAGAGCAGATGTAGGTTCATCAAAGAAGATCACATCCGGTTTGACCGCCATAGCCCGGGCAATTCCCACCCGCTGCTGCTGTCCGCCGGAAAGCTGAGAAGGATAATAATCAGCCCGGTCCGCCAGACCTACTTCCTTTAATGCTTTTCTGGCAATGGCCTCTGCGTCTTCCTTCGCCATGCCCCTGCCTACGGTGAGACCCAGCATCACATTCTGCAAAGCCGTCTTATTGGCAAAAAGGTTGTAATTCTGAAATACGAAGGCCGTATGTTTCCGTACCCAGGCTATGTCTTTCTGTTTTGCTTTATGAAGGTCCAGCTGTTTATCGCCGAAAACCATAACGCCGGCATCCGCTTTTTCCAGGAAGGTCAGGCTCCTTAGAAATGTGGTTTTCCCGGAGCCCGAGGGCCCCAGAATCACAATGACATCCCCCTTGTTGACCTTGAGGGTCACGTCTTTTAACACTTCCTGTTTTCCGAAATGTTTTTTTACATGAGATATTTCAAGCATATTTACCCCTCCAGTCCGGCAGTGCGATACAAGCCCACATGCTTTTCAAAAATTTTATAGAAAACCTGCACTACGGTGCACACAATAATATAAAGAATGAACACTTCCAGGTACGCTTCAATATAGTTATATCCATAGGCTGCCTGAATTTTGGCAGCAGCCATAATATCCTTGATTCCCATGAAGAAGGCCAGGGAAGTCCCTTTAATCAGATTCACTGTAAGGTTGCAGATATTAGGAAGAGCAGACGTCAGGGCCTGGGGAATAATGACCTGCACATAGGTCTGGAAACGGGAAAGGCCGATGGTGAGTCCTGCTTCCATCTGTCCTGCCGACACGCTCAGAATGGCAGAGCGGAATACTTCCGACAGAAGGGCTGTGGTATTCAGAGTAAAGACGATGATAGCATACCACAGGGGATTCACTCCATGAAATACATCAAAGGAGCTGCCCATCGCTTTGAAGGCTGCATTCAGAAGACTGGGAAGCAGGGTGTACATGAGAAGAATCTGCAGCACCAGCGGTGTCCCGCGGATGAATGACACGTAGAGAGCAATAGCCTTTTCTCCCCATCCCCGGGCACCGATTCTTTTTTCAGCCATAAGGAATGCCGGTACCATGGAAAGCAGCAGTACCAGGGCAGTAATGAAAAGCGTTACCGGAAGAGCCTTCAAAAGGAAAGGCAGGGCATGCTGCATAAATGAAAAATCCAGTTCCATAATTTCCTCCTTATGCTTTCAAACGTCCCCGCCCTAAATAGGATTCCATGCGGAGAAAAGCCTGTTCGATCAAAAAGCTGAGTGCCCAGTAAATGAGGAGGCAGGCCACATAAAGTTCAACGCCGTAAGCGCCGTAGTTCTTTGAAATGATCAGATTCGTACGGCCCAGAAGATCAATGAGTCCGATGGTATAGGCCAGGGCACTTTCCTTCATCAGGTTAATTACAGAATTTCCAAAATTAGGAAGAGCAATCACAGCTGCCTGGGGAAGCATAACCCGGAAAAATGCCTGTTCCGGTGACAGGCCGATGGTCACCGCTGCTTCGTACTGCCCCCGGTCCACCGTTTCATAGGCGGAACGGAACACCTCGGACACATAAGCGCCAAAGAGAAGAGTGAAAGTAATAATGACAAAGATGGCACGGGACAGATTATCCATGTCGATACCAAATTCCGCCTCCATGAATTTCGGCAGGCCGTAGAAGACGATGAACAGAAGGACAATAGAAGGTGTACAGCGGATGATATAGGTATAGCCATCCGCCAGAGCTCGGATCACCTTATGTCCCGACAGCTTGGCCCATGCCAGCAGCATTCCCAGGATAGAGCCTGTGAGAATACTGGTCACTCCCACTACCAGCGTCACCGCCAGATACGGAAGAAGGGCCGGTATAGATGTAAAAATGATATCCGGACTGAATGGTCTGGTCTGCATGAAAAACACCTCCTGGGAAATAGTAAGTTAGTAAGCCTGTGTACTAGCGAGATAATCAGTAAGAGAAAGGTTTGAGCGGCCTTTGGCTGGGTGGTTGTGGCAGCACAGGCTATCATCCGACTTGCAGCCTCATATCCCCCACCCCGCTTCCCAGATTCGCCGCCCTGTTTAAAGACAGGTTGTAAGGTTTTATAAAATCGGCAGCAGAACCGCTCAACTTTACCCTCTGAATCTTTTGAGTCCTTGTATTATTTCACATCAATGAGCTTGCTTACTTCTTCTCCGAAGTATTTATTTTCCAGCTCTGCAATCTTTCCTTCCTGTTTCAGCTCGCCCAGAGCTTTATCCACCTGTTCTGCCAGTTCTTTATCATTCTTATTGATGACCGTGTAGGTAGGAATAGCCTTGTAGCGGAAGTAGCTCAGTTTATCCTTGAAGTCCTTATAGGGAGCATCCGGTGCTTCCACATTTTTCTTGTAAGCCAGTTCAATGGAGAAATAGCCGTCATACCTTCCTTCCAATACCCAGGTATAAGCATCAGCTACCTGGAAGTTTTCAGAAGCTTCCAATTTGACCGGATGATCCGGATGGGCTGCGTTGTAATCTTCAATCACCTGGTACTGTGCATTCTGTGGAGCAATAGGTACCAGTTTTTTGCCTGCCTTGGCAAAATCATCAAGATTTTTAATAGTATTAGCATCTTCCTTGCGGATGGTGACACCGATAACGCTGGCAGCAATGTTATTCTTCGGGAAAATGTATTTTTTTTCCCGGGCCGGCGTCTTCCAGGCCCCCTTGGTACCGATATCATATTTCCCTGATTCCACGCCAATCAGAAGGTCATCATCAGAGGTAGGCACGAACTGGAATTCATACTGCGGCAGTTTTTTGGCCACTTCCTTCATGACAGCCACTTCCATGCCGTCAGATTTGTTGTTGTCATCCACAAAATCATAGGGGAAATAGTGAGGTGTGTGTGCCACCTTTACGATTTTTTTGCCACCCTTACCGGAAGCTCCTTTGGCTGAATCACTTTTATTTCCACCGCATCCTGCTGCTGTCAGCACAATACCTACAGTGCCTGCAATCAATACCGCTTTAATGGCTGTCTTCAGTTTCATCATAATCCCTCTCCTTTATTTCCCATACCTATCTGCTGCTTCACGAACCCATGCCAGATGATTTACATCGGTATCCCGCGGGATGGTGCAGTCAGCTCCAAGAACCACACCGGTGGTGCCAGCTTCGTCAAGAATATTTCTGGTTTCCTCTTCGATTTCTTCTTTGTTTCCTGTATAAATAACATCTTTTTCCGTCTGGCCAAAGCCGCCGATCACTGCTTTGCCATGGAACAGGGTCTTACCTTCCTTCAAAGACACGCCTTCCACCTTAGCTGCCCAGTTCACTGCCTTGAAAGGATAATCCTTATACCATTCCAGATGGTTGTGGAATCCATGATAGCCGCAGATGTGAAGGATATTGCTTCCGCCGGCTTCATTGGCCGCCTCCAGAATCCTCACCTCATAAGGTGCCACCTGCTTTTCGTAAATATCTGCGGTGAGCCGGTCATAACTGATATTATTGACGGAAAGGTAAATACCATCCACGCCGCCTTCTTCAATGAGGGCCTTTGCCAGTTCCGCATAATCTTTAGAGATTACATCGAATACATGGGCCGTTTCTTCCGGATAATCCTGAATCCAGGATGCAATATCTACTGGATGGCCCAGAGAAGCCTGCATGAATTCAATGGTCCTGGGTACTGCGAAGAGATTGTAGAAAAGGGGCACTTCCTTTCCGTAAAGGGAAACCAGCTTCCCTGCGTAGCCGATCTGGAAACGGAACCAGTCCGAATCCCGGCCCAGGGGCTTGATATTCTTCAAGTCCAATGGAGCGGAAACCGGTTTTTTCAACTCATCTATGGGATAACTGAAATAGCCGTCAGTCATGATTTTGATGAGGTCCGGCTGAAAGGCTTTGTAAAAATCAGCCTGTCCTGCCAGCACCTTGTCCGTCAGTTCCGGATGGGCAAAGGCATCAGCACCTACCTCATCTCCCAGGAAATGGTGCCAGAATCCAACCGGCACGCGGTCTGCTTTTTCATTATTGAAAACCTTTGCGATTAAATCTCTTCTGCTTACTGTCATATGATGTCTCCTGTTATCAATTAAAGTATCTTATTTTCTTTGGTTAAAGGATTGTCCTTTGACATCGGCGGTTTCCATTCATGATCTGGACCTCCTGTATATAAAAAAGACCCCATCCAAAGGGACGAGGTCTCGTGATTCCACCCAATTTCACCGGCCTTTCACAGGCCAGTCTCAGCGGCACCGGTCAGTGCCTTTGGCTGTATCGGGCCGCCCGGCAGGACCTACTTATTTCAATCCTGCAGCTCTGAAATGCACTTCCCCTCCTTATCCGTATCCGCTTCCACTGTCCGGACTCGCTTTTCCGTTTTCAGAAAGGTACTCTTTTCATCATCGCCTGTTATGAAAATATGTCCCCGGGCCGGTTCGGCCCGGGACATGGTGGATACAGGCCCTTCAGGTCCTGTTCCTATTCTTCTGCTCAAGGTCTTAAGGTTTCTGCGAATCGAGTTCCTGTACCCGTTCTGCCAGAACCTGGCGAAGCCTGTCTGATCCCTGTCAGTCTGTAACCTTACTTCTTGTAAAACTGGTGAAACGCCGGAGAAGAGATGCCCAGGAACAGCAGGCAGCCTGCCAGACCCCATTCCAGTTCGTTCAGTTTCTTAGCAATCAGTCTGCCCATTCCTTTTCATCCTTTCTTTCTTGAAATCAAAAAGCTCCCGTCCCCTAAGGGACGAGAGCCTAAGCTTCGTGTTTCCACCCAATTTCATATGCCCGTCGCCGGACATACCTTAAAAGGTTCTATCAAACCCTGACTCTGTATCGGGAGTTCCCGGGAAGACCTACTATAGTTCAGCCTGCCTAACTCAGAAATGCACTTCAGCACCTTATCCGTGTCCGCTTTCACTCTCCGGACTCGCTTGGCCGTCATCAGAATGCCTACTCTTTTCTTCATCGTTTTGTTGTGAATACTTTAGCACCAGATACGGGAAATGTCAAGGGGGAGAAAATGTAAAAATAAGAGACTAATAATGGCAAAGAAGTATACAAATAAAAAAATCACCACATTTGTTTAGTATTATTCCCTCTTCCAAGTATGTAAAAAGCCAGACAATAATGATTATCTGGCTGGTATAAATCTCGTTATTCTATATTCTTTTAGTGCAGAAGCCGTTGAGAATATTCTTCACCGTACACCAGCTTCCATCATTACTCCAGAAGTCACAGACATCATCGCTGAAGTAATTAAAGAAGAACTGGGATCGCAGGCCTTGATTCCGCCTATTACAACTGCTGGCGGCGAAGACTTCTTCTGGTATCCCAAAGAAAAGCCTGAACTGAAAACAGGATTCATCGCTTTGGGTGAAGATGCACAGCCTGGTCTTCATGATCCTAATATGCATTTCGACCATTCTGCTCTGCCAAACGGCGTAAAACTTCATGTTGGTCTTGTAAAGAAAATTCTGGGATAAAAATAATAATATAAACGGACGGCTTAACCACCCGTCCGTTTTATATTGCATCAAAACTCCCACGCAAAAAACAGAAAAGCCTATCAGGGGAGTCTCCAGATAAGTTCAACCAGTAGATACGGCGTCCGCGCCTTGGCTCTCCCACAATACATGGGTGCTGCTCGATACTTGTCGCTAAAGAGAGGAAAGTCCTGCGAGCGCTCTTCCTTATTGCTTTTCTGTCTTCCGTTTTTATCCTGCATTTGCTTCTGTCTATTGCCGGCCAGCTTTAGGAGAAGGGAGGGTGAAAAGAGAAATTTCCTGACGTCTCCCTTCTCCCCTGCCCTCTTCTCTACCGCGGATGTGAAAAAAGGCATTTGAAGATGGGATTCATCATCTCATGAGGTCTTTTCATCCCTCTGCAACTAACATCGCAGAAGGTTTGATTTTTTGACCCCTCCGGAGAAAAAATTTTGAATTTTTTTCTCAGCCCTGATCTCACCGCTGACGCGGAGCTCCTTTCTGTGGAAGGAATCTGCGCTGCGTTCTTTTCTTCCGCTCCACTTGCCATCTGTGACAGAGCAAATTCTCTGCATAGAAGCTGTATCTGCTTTTTATAACAAATCTTTTGAGGGAGGTTGTAAAAATGAGGGGCTTATGCAATATAAATATATGGAGAAGGAAATCAGGAAACTCCATGGAGGATTCTATGTCCCAATCTGTCATGTATGTCGCGAATATTCCGGCCGGAATGCAGCTTTGGCAGTGGGGAATTACAGAATCTCAGTATACAGGTTCCTGATTTTCCTCCCCCCCGTTTCCCGGGGCCCGGGGAAATAGGAACGGATTCTGCAGATTCGTAAAAAGCTTCACAACCAATCGAAAACACGGATACCATCTCTTGCAGCATGAGCCCGCATTCCCGGACGACAAGAGCAGGGTTGACGCAGGTTTTTCCTGCGGTTTAGCGCTGCCGCCTGATTCCAAGAGGCCTGCAATACTGACTGGCACGGATAGGTATCCGTGTTTTTGTGCTGCCTTTTTTATTTCAACAAAGGTTTTTTATGGTATGATAAGTAGTATATTTTTTCAGGAGGTTCCCATGAAACGTCAAATTCTTATGTTTGCTGCGGCTCTTTCGCTTTCTGCATCCTGCCTGTGTACTGGAGAGGTTTCCGCCGATTACGAGACCAGTCTTTCCCGTGCTGCTTCTTCCCGTCAGCTGGCGGAGCAGGAGACCATGGGGCTTTTGTGGATGCGCACTTCTGCAGAGTACCGGGCTCTCTGCTATCAAGCCTATAATACGGCTCTTTCTTCTCTGGACAAGGCCATGAAGGAGACCCCTTCCCGTCACAAGCCCTTTGCCATCATTCTCGACTGTGATGAGACGGTGCTGGATAATACCCGCGCCATGGGCACCTATGCATCCCGGGGAAAGGGGTACTGGGACGGGTGGTGGTGGCATGACCGGGTACATGAAGGAAAATCTGCCGCCATGCCCGGCGCTCTGGATTTCTTAAAGCAGGTATCTGCCAGGGGAGTGGAGATTTTCTATGTATCCAACCGGTACAAGCCGGATAATCTGGATGTGACCATAGACAATCTGAAAACTCTGGGATTTCCTTCTGCCGACAGGAATCATGTCCTTCTCTTTACGAAAAACAGTGATAAAATGCCCCGTTTTGCAAAGATAGAGAAATCTCACCAGGTTCTTCTCTACCTGGGCGATAATGCAGGCGATTTCCCTCTGGGAGTTAAAGGAAAATCTTTAGCAGAGCGGCAGAATATCATAGATACCAGCGCAAAGGACTTCGGCACCCGCTTCATCGTCCTTCCCAATCCGGCCTACGGCTCCTGGGTCAGCGCCATGGATCCCCATTATATGAAACTGCCGGTGGAAAAGAGAAATGATGTCAACCGGAAGTATCTGACGAAATAAAAGAAGTCTAAGGAGCGTTTTCGGATGCCCCCTCCTCTACCTGCTGACAGTTTCATATCTCTCACCATAAAAAGAGGCTGTGAAGAAATGATTTACATCTTTTCACAGCCTTTTTTTATTTGGATATATAGGGATTTCCCTTCAGCAGGAATCGCCAGGGAAAGTCTTTTCCATAAGTGGCGTAGTCTATGTTTTTCCTTTTGGTCACTTCAACGGGCCAGGGGCCGTCTTCTCTGCTTTCCACGTAAAGGGTGTCTCCGGTGAGATCCATACCGTAAAAGGTCATGTCTATGCCCATGGCCTGGGTGAGGCGGCCGGGGCCGGAGGTAAGGAGTTTTTCCTTTGTCTGGTGTCTTCTCTTTTTCATAAGGTCCAGGCCTTCCAGGGGTTCCAGGGCACGGATAAGGACGGAGCCGGACTCGCCTTCATGGCCGCAGACGAAATTGAGGCAGGTATACATGCCGTAAATGAGGTATACGTAGGCATGGCCCCCTTCGCCAAAGATGATTCTTGTCCTGGGTGTGAGGCCTTTGAATACATGGGCCCCGTCGTCTTTGTGTCCCTTATAGATTTCCCCGTAGGCTTCGCATTCTACAATACGGCCGGCAGTGACTCCTTCGGAAGAACGGCGGACGATGACGGCACCTATCAGTTTTTGGGCTGTAGTGACAGCGTCACCAAGGAAGTCTTCTCTTTCCCATTTCATTTCACGTCCACCTGCATGCCCATATCCAGGTTCTTGGGCGGATCCGTAATGACCCGGTCTCCTTCTGCCAGGCCGTCCATGACGAGGACGTAGCCGCCGGTGTCGCTGGCAATGGAAACGGATTTCATATCTACCAGGTTGTCATCATTCACTACAGCCACGGTGCTGTCGCCGATAATAGCAGACTTGGGAATCATGTAGCAGGAAACGTTCTGGCCACTTTCGATACGGATGCTGTATTCATTGCCGATGGTAATCTCATCGTCGGGATTATCTACCTGCACTTTGTAGGTAGTCAGTTTATCTCCGTTTTCATTGGGCTGTTTTTTCAGTTCGCCGTACCACACTTCTGAGCCGTCGCTCATGGTAACGGTCAGTGTTTTATCATCTTTGGCTTTATCCATCACGTTATCCAGCTTGGATGGAATCTGCACGGAAGCAGTGACCGGAGAATCCTGGCGGATAACGAGAGCCGGTTTTCCTGCCATAGCCAGATGGGTGTCGCCGATGTATACCTGGGAAATGACGCCGCTGATGGGGGCACGGACGGTGCAGTTCGCAATGGTTTTCTCCAGTGTCTGGAGGGAGGCCACCAGCTGGGCTGGTGCCGCGGCAGGTGCCGGTGCTGCAGCCGGTACTGCCTGGGCGGCGCCGCCTTTTCTGCCTTTAATTCGTTCATATTCCGCCCTGGTGATGATACCCTGTTTCAGCAGGGATGCTTCCAGACTGTCATCTACGGCAGGAGCACTATAGCTGTAGGAGGGAGACGGCGCTGCTGCCTGGGAGGCGGCGGCAATCTGGCTTCGAAGGGACGCCGCCTGGGACTCATACTGGGAGGAGTCGATTTTAAAGAGCTCGTCCCCTGCATTGACAATAGTGCCTACGTCGGGAGGGTTGGAAATCAGATTCCCTGAGACCTGGGGAATCACGGGAGCCGTATGAAGGGCTTCCGGTGCCGCCTTGGTCTCCAGGGTAAAGGGTTCCCTGCTTGGTTCTGCTTTCATTACATGTACTGTGGGACGGCTTCCGCAGCCTGCCAGGAGCAGGGCCGCAGAGACACAAAAGGCTGCCGCACAGGCCATCCATTTATTCATTATCATGCCTTCTTTTCTTTCATCATATCGTCAGCTATGAGCCCTGCCAGTTTTTCCAGGGTATCATCGTCGGCAGGAGCGGAGGAAATATGGACCGGTTCTCCCAGAACAGTGCATTTCTTCCAGGTCTGTACTTTTTCCATCATCAGTTTACCGCTTACGTTCGGCGCCCAGCTGCTGTTGCCCACGATGGCAATGGTGCGGTTCTGCACGTCCATTTCATGGCAGAGGTCCAGAAATGCATTCATCACCGGGTTCAGGCCCATGTTCATGGTCACCGCTGCCAGCACCATATGGCTCCGACGGAGAACCTCCGGAAAAGCTTCGGTGATAGAGGAGCTGCAGAGGTCCACCAGCTTCATGTTTTTGATGCCTTTGCCAGCCAGCTTCCCTGCCAGGATCTGGGCAGCCATGGCCGTATTGCCATAGGGGGAAGCAAAGAAAATGGAAACGGACTGTTCTTCGGGCTCCCAGGATGCCCATTTCCTGTAAAGATCAGTCAGTCTTGCTATATCTTCCTTCCTGCGGAAAACGGGGCCATGGAGAGAGCAGAGATACTTTACGTCAAGTTTCTCTACTTTTTTCAGGGCCATCTGTACCTGCATACCGTAACGAGCCACGATATTGGCATAATATTTCCTGAAGCTTGGGAGATATTCCTCTTCATAATCCACATCGTCGGCAAAAACAGAGCCGTTCAGCACGCCGAAAGTACCGAAGGCATCGGCAGAGAAGAGCACTTTTTCCGTTTCTTCGTAGGTAAAGGTCACCTCCGGCCAATGCACCATGGGCGCCTTCAGGAAACGGAGCCGGTGGGTACCCAGGGAAATTTCCAGTTTTTCGTCAGTGGAAATGAAGCGGTCCTTCAGGGACACGTGAAAATACTGGCCAATCATCTTCTGGGCCTGGGGCGTGGCAATGATTTTCGCTTCGGGATAGGCCCTGACCAGGGCCAGAAGGGAACCGCTGTGGTCCGGCTCCATATGGTTGATGACGATATAGTCCAGCTGCCTGCCATGGAGAAGATGGGATACATTGTCCATAAAAACATCACGAATCACTGAATCCACCGTATCCAGTACCGCCGTCTTTTCGTCATCAATAAAATAGCTGTTATAAGAAATTCCCCGGGAAATAGGAATAAGATTTTCAAACCGGGTAGAAACGAAATCATTGCCGCCAATCCAGTAGATATGGTCTGTTACCTTTTGTTCGTTATGCATGGTGAGCCCCTTATGAAAGCCTACAAATACAGATTTTTTCGCTTTTTAAGTATACCACGAATGAGAGGTATATGCACTGTATCCGGAAGGGTTCTTCTATTTGTCAGGGCCATGAGTTTTGTCCTGTTTCACGGTCTGTGACAATTTTCCTAAGACTTTGCAAAGCTTCTCCGCATCAGACTAGAATCCATGCGTATCAGTTCTCTTTCCCATCTATTCCTGCTTTAGAAATTCTTCTTTTTCTTTCAGAAATGTTTCCACACAGTCAGCGAGGGAAAGACCATTTTCCTCCGCCAGTACAGCCAGCCACCATACGCATTCTCCTATTTTGGAGGGAAGCATGGATTCTTCGCTGCTGGGCCAGCGGCCTTCTTTGGCCATAACAAGGCGTCCGATGAGAGCGGCATCTGTGAGGAAAGCCAGTGCATCTTCTTCCGAGGTCCATTCTTTCCCATGCATTTCCTTTTCCAGGGCATGATATATCTTTCGTATGTCCATAGATTTTTCTGCTGTTTCCTGTAATGTCATTCCCTTATCCTCTTTTCTGCTGTTTTTCACTCTGCAGAACGAAGAAAAGCCTCCGACTGAAGAGGGAGGTTTTTCTTATCCTTTTATTATCTACTTTTATGGCGCAAATGCAATCCTCGGCACTGAATGGAAACCTTTGATGAATTTTACGCATCTATCCCGGGTTTCTAAGGCAAAGGGCAGAGAAAAACATTTTCCCGGAGCATACAGGAGAACAACTTCATCCCCTATCATGTCATTATATGAACCTGCCGGTCAAACTGTCTGTATTCTGCCGGATTTCCTCAGGCGTACCCCGGGCAATGATCCGGCCGCCTTCCTTTCCTCCTCCCGGTCCCATATCTACAATGTAATCCGCATTCCTTATGACATCGAGATCATGTTCGATAACAACCAGTGTTGCCCCATGATCAATGAGGGTCTGGAAAACATGGAGAAGCGTCCTCACATCCTGCGGATGCAGCCCTATGGTAGGTTCATCGAAGACGAATACGGAATCACTCTGCCCTTTTCCCATTTCGCTGGCCAGTTTCAGCCGCTGTGCCTCGCCGCCGGAGAGACCCGGCGTTTCCTCCCCCAGTGTGAGGTATCCAAGTCCAAGGTCATGCAGCACCTGCAGGCGCTGCTGCAGGAGTTTAAGTCCCCCCAGGGCGTTGAGCACCTGATCCACACTCATATTCATAAGTTCCGGCAGGCTGTATTCCTTTCCATCTTTGGCCTTGCGATGAATGTCATAGGCTTCCTTTCTGTACCGGGATCCCCGGCAGTCGGGGCAGGGAATCTGAACGTCCGGCAAAAACTGGACATCCAGTGAAATCTCGCCTGTACCGTCACAGGTAGGGCAGCGGAGCTTCCCTGTGTTGTATGAAAAATCTCCTGCCTTATAGTGATGTTCCTTGGCGTCTGCCGTTCGGGCATATACTTTTCTGAGTCCGTCATGTACATTGGCATAAGTGGCTACTGTAGACCGTACATTGATACCAATGGGCGTGGCATCAATCAGCTTGACCTGGGTAATGCCGTCTGCCTCTACCTTCTTCACATGGGAAGGCAGCTTCTGTCCGCTGATTTCAGCCCTCAGGGCGGGAATCAGACTTTCCAGGACCATGGTCGTTTTTCCGGATCCGGAGACCCCTGTCACCACAGTCAGACGCCCCATCGGTATCCGCACGTCCAGAGGATGCACCGTATGGATGGCCCCAGTCTCCAGATGAATCGCTCCCTTATCAAACAGGGCCTCTCTCTCTGTGACGGGTCGGATTCTTGATTCATAGTGATCGGACAGGTAGGGGCCTATGACAGATTCCGGATTCTTCGAAATATCTTCCACTGTTCCCTGGGAAATAATCGTTCCGCCTTCCGCACCGGCCCCCTTCCCCATCTCTATCATCCAGTCGGCATGCTTCAACACCTGCGTATCATGATCCACAAGGATGACAGAGTTTCCATCGGATTGCAAATCATCCATTACTCCGGTGAGACCCTGAAGATTATAAGGGTGAAGTCCAATGGATGGCTCATCAAGAACGTAGAGCACACCGGTCGTACGGTTTCTTACTGCCCTTGCCAGCTGTACGCGCTGCCTCTCGCCGGTAGAAAGCGTAGAAGCCGCCCGGTCCAGCGAAAGATACCCCAGTCCCAGGTCCATGAGCCGCTTGGAAACATCCATAAAGGATTCGCATATGTTTTCCGCCATGGGACGCATCTCTTCCGGAAGCGAGGAAGAAACTCCCTGTACCCAGGGGATCAGCTCCGAAAGGGTCATGGCCGATGCCTGATCCAGCCCGATTCCTCTAAGACGGGGACCCCGGGCCGCTTCCGACAGCCTGGTTCCCCCGCAGTCCGGGCACACATCCTCTTCCAGATATTTTTCAAGCCGCTTCATTCCCTTTTCATCCTTCACTTTAGCCAGGGCATTTTTCACGGAATTCACGGCGCTGTAATAATTGAAATCCATCTCCGCCGGTTCCAGCGTATTTGGATTCACATAGTGGATATGATGCTTCTTCAGCTCCCCGTGGTAGACGATTTCTTTTTCTTCCGGTGTAAGGTCGCGAAAAGGCACGTCTGTCCTGACGCCCATGGTGCGCACGATATCCTTCATGAGCGACCACATCAGAGTTCCCCAGACAACTACAGCTCCCTCATCGATGGTCTTGGAATCATCAGGCACCAGGGCTGCCTCATTCACATTTCTAACCACCCCTGTCCCTCCGCAGGTCGGGCAGGCGCCGCTGCTGTTAAAGGCCAGTTCTTCCGCTCCCGGACCATAAAATTTTACCCCGCATACAGGGCAGGTAATTTCCTGCATGGCTGCCACAGAAAGAGAGGGCAGTAATGGCCATTGGGGCAGCGGTGGCTTGCCAGCCGGGAAAACATAAGACGCAGACTGTTCAAAAGTTCAGAAAGGGTCCCGAAGGTACTGCGGATGCCCGGAACTCCCGGACGCTGGCGCAGCGCAAGAGCCGCCGGCACATATCTGATATCATCCACATCTGCCCGCTCTGCCTGTGTCATTCTCCGGCGGGTATAGGTAGACAGGGATTCCAGATACCGGCGAGACCCTTCCGCATAGAGCGCGCCAAGAGCCAGTGAGGATTTCCCCGATCCCGAAACACCGGCAATCGCTACGATTTCATGGAGCGGGATATCCACATCAATATTTTTCAGATTGTGGACTTTGGCCCCCCGTACCTCGATATTCCTCGGCAGCCTTTGTATGCTGTGATTTTCTTTCTTCATCATATTCTCCTTCAACTCCCCGGGATGACAGCCATTCTTCAGCGTATTTTATTATACTATGCAAGGTGATTCAATCAGGCCTGCCGCCCTATCCAATGGGATGCGTTTTCGCCCTTCCCAGATATCATTTTTTATCTTCCCATGGTTTCCAGGGCTTTCCTGACAACGATGGGTCAACAAAAGCATACCTCTCCGGGTCTTTTCCAATTTTTCTGAAATAAGCTTTAATGTCTGTCTCGTGACCGATATCATTAGGCTCATATATCTTTTCTTCACGAATCTCATCCGGAAGATACTGCTGCTTCACCCAGTGGTTCGGATAATTATGGGCATACTTGTAACCAATCCCCCGACCCAGCTTTTTGGCACCTTTATAACTAGAGTCCTGCAGGTAGGAAGGAATCGGTAGATTTCCTGTCTTCCGGACAATGGCCAGAGCCTTCTCAATGCCAAGATAAGCAGAATTGGATTTGGGAGCTGAAGCGATATAGGAAGCGGCCTGTGCCAAAATGATTCTACCCTCCGGCATGCCAACGCGCTCTACGCCGATTGCCGCCGATGCTGCCACACAGATTGCCATGGGGTCGGCATTACCGACTTCTTCAGATGCAGCTACCAGCATTCTGCGTGCAATATACTTTACATCCTCGCCTGCTTCCAGCATACGGGCCAGATAATAAAGGGCCGCATCCGGATCTGAGCCACACATGGACTCAATAAAAGCAGCAATGGTATCGTAATGATTATCCCCGGTCTTATCGTAGCGGATTGCCTTCTTCTGTATACATTCCTCTGCCACCTCCAGTGTGACATGTATCTTTCCATCACTTCCCGGATCTGTTGTGAGCACAGCAAGTTCTATAGCATTCAGCGCGGCGCGGGCATCGCCATCAGCGATATCCGCCAGAAAATCTGCCGCCTCCTCCGTGATATCTGCATGGTATGGCTTGACTCCCCTTTCTGAAACGAAAGCCCTGTGAATCAGAGTCAGAATATTCTCCTTCGACAGCGGTTTCAGTTCAAAAATTCTCGATCTTGAAAGAAGCGCACCATTCACTTCAAAATAGGGATTCTCTGTTGTGGCGCCGATCAAAATCACCGTGCCGTCTTCCACATATGGCAGCAGATAGTCCTGCTGCGCCTTATTGAACCGATGAATTTCATCAATAAAGAGAATTGTTTTTCTTCCGTAACAGCCCAGATTCTCCTTGGCTCTTGCCACAACCTCCTCCAGATCTTTCTTCCCTGCAATCGTTGCATTCACCTGATGGAAATCAGCGGATGTAGTACCAGCGATGACACGCGCCAGAGTCGTTTTCCCTACGCCTGGCGGTCCATAAAAGATAACCGAACTGATCCGGTCCGCTTTGATTGCACGGTAAAGGAGCTTATTCTTCCCTATAATGTCCTCCTGACCAACCACCTCTTCCAAAGTCTTAGGACGCATCCTGGCAGCAAGGGGAGCCTCCTTTTCTTTCAGGCCTTCCGCTGCATAATCGAAAAGATTCATCTACGTTGACACCACCTTCACTTATCTTCTGTATCACAATGCGGCCCACCATTACAGGCACTGTGATACCAGTCTTCAGACGTTGACTTTACCAAGTACATTTATTATACTTGTTCCATAATAATATGCAAGTACTCAGTTTTTACTTGCTTAGTATCAGAAAGTATACCGGAGGAATGTATGCCATCAGATAATGCATCACAAAAGAATTCTGAACAGAATTATATGAGTTATGAAGAGTATTTGCAGAAAGTGAAAACCGGAATCTTAACGGATAGTGGAAACTGCCCCGTGACCCCTCTCCTTAAAATGCTGCAGGGGAAATGGAAAACCCAGGTTCTCTATGAATTCTGCATCTATGACACCGTACGGTTCGGCGTTCTGAAAAAAGATCTGACCGGTATCACGAACACCATGCTGACAAAGACACTGCGCGAACTGGAAGCCCATGGTCTGATCACCCGCAGGCAGTTTAACGAAATTCCGCCTCACGTGGAATACTCATTCTCTCCTATGGGCAGGGACCTGCTCCCGGTGTTCTATGCCATCATGTGCTGGGGATTTAAGCACGAAAAAGATCTTCCAAAGAGCTGATAAACTCTCCGGAGGATCTTTAGCTTCAGAAGCTGCTCACTGAAATCAAAAATCTGAAGGAACAAAAATACTCCAAACGCTCCCGAGAAATCCTTTAATCTCTGGATGAATCAGTATCTGCCGGGAAGCCGGATCATTTCCTGCTGCATGTACAGAAGAAACATGACCAGTTCATGGAAGAAACAGGCCATCACCCGAAGAATCAGGATACATAATTGTACACAATCGTCCCTATGAAAATAGTAAAAATCCCCGCAAATCTTGAAAAATCAAGATTTGCGGGGATTTGAGCATTTATTCCCATTCAATGGTGCTCGGCGGCTTGGAGGTGATGTCGCAGACGACTCTGTTCACTCCGGCCACTTCGTTGCAGATACGGCGGCTCATTTCATCCAGCACTTCCCAGGGGAAGCGGAAATAATCAGCCGTCATGCCGTCGGAGGAAGTATCCGCGATGTAAGGAGTTTCCTGACAAAGTAATGCATAAAGTTCTTATAAAAGCAGACTGCCCGGAATGGATTCGTGCTTTCCGGCAGACCGCCTTATTTCCGGATCCCCGGCGCATAGCCCTTGTCCGCCGCTTCCACAGCAAGACCGATTAAACTTTTATGTCCTGTCTTGCGAAGCATATTGCTCACATGGAAGCTGACAGTTCGTATGCTGATGTGCAGTTCATCTGCTATTTCCTTGTAGGACAGGTTGCGGCAGACCAGGCGCAGAATATCCAGTTCCCGATCTGTCAGTGTCACCCCCTGGATGCCGAAGGTCACCTGGCCCCGGACATCGGGAAAAATATGCTCCCCTGCCATAGTCTTCTCCAGGCAGTCCATAAATTCCCGGGCCGTGCTTTCTTTGTAGATAAAGCTGTCCGCTCCGGCGCTTCGGGCCATTTCCAGAAAGCTGATATCCTGAAATCCGGTCATAATGATGATTTTAGGAGGGTTCTTCCGCTCCTTCAGGCGCTTTGCCAGAATAATGCCGCTGTTCTTTCCCTCCATGCAGATATCCAGGAGAATCGCATCGGGATGAAGCTGGTCACAGACCGGCTCCACCAGCTCTGAAAAGGGCAGGGCACTCACTACCTCAATATGGCTCTGCCCTTCAAAGATTTTGACAAGTCCCTCCAGCAGGATTTTCTGGTCATCCACAATCATAAGCCGAATCATAGACATCCTCCATTTCCAGAAAGCATTGAATGAATCAGTGTTTCCTTAAAATAATCACAAAGTGCGGTGCAGTCTTATACTGAAGGTCTGCTCCCAGATTCCGGGCGCACTGTTCCATGGCCCTGAGGCCGGTTCCCCGCCGAAGAGGGCCTTTTAATCCCCTGCCATCATCGACAATCCTAAGAGCTGTCTCTCCGTCCCTGCCAAAGGTCACTGTTATGGATCCGGCCTGCCCGTGGAGAAGTGCATTGGTGAGGGCTTCCCGTATGATATGAACAAATTCTCCCGCCCGAAAGGTATCATCGGGCAGAGCCCCCTTTTGGATGACCGAGACCCCCAGTCTGCCATAAGCAGCAATGAGTGCATCCAGTTCTTCCTTCGGGTCTGCCATTCTGTCCTCTCGCAGATCTGCCATCATGTCTTCCAGGCTGGGAAGAATGGTGCTGTAATCGCTGATATTCTGATTATTCAGGAGCCGCTGCAGGATGGTAATGCGCTGCCCTAATATATCATGGATTTTATAGCGCAGATTTTCCATAGTCTTCCGTGTCTGCAGTTCCACCATGTTTCCGAGTGCATCTTTCACCGCCGCATTCCGCTCCTTCAGCACCCGGTTCTTTTCGTCCAGCTCCTGGTTCAACCGATAGAGGTCCGTCACATCGGATGCAGTAATCTGCCAGCCGGACTCACTGCGAAAGTGGATGGGATGGCGCTGCAGGAGCCAGGCCTCGCCGGACTCCAGGATGAAGAGCATATCCGGCCCGTGGCGCTCCATGGAAAGACCCGGCCTGCCGTCACAAAGGGGCAGCAGGTGCCAGAAAATATTGCCATTGCGAACTACCGTGCCAAGAATCTTCTCCATCACCTCGTACATGGTGAAATTTACAAGCACCGGTTCCCCTTTTTCCTGACTGATGAGAAGGCCCTCATCCAGGCAGTCCACCGCCGTCTGGATGGAGCGGGCCGTGAGCTGCTGCCGGTAACGGCCATAAGTTTCAGGGAAAAGGCGCAGCAGCCGCCATGCCAAGAAGGCCAGGGAAAGGGCCAGGGACCAGGGCAGGATGTCATCAAATACAGGCCATAAAAGAAGGGAAGCCCCTAAAATCCACAGGCTCCGGGCCCGTCGGTCACGAAACCAGTACAGAGCACTCAGCGTACCCGCCAAAACTGCAGCCCACCGCCAGATATCGGTGCCGTGGGCATAAACGATACCATCCCTGCCGTCCGTAAAAATTTCATATAACACCGCCATAACTGCCAGAAGCAGGATAAGACTGCTCCCTTCCAGACATTTCCGTCCCAGATGGCTGAATTCCGCCTGGGGCATGAGAAAATAATAAAGGACGCTGTTCACCAGGAAGAGAACCATGGAAACAACAATGAAAAGCAGGATTTCCCAGGAAGGAAGTGTGTATAAGTTAACCATAATGTTTCCCTCCTATGTGAATGAATCGGTGCTTTCCCTGGAAAGCCGAACCGTGAGTCTTGTGCCATAGCCCGTGTCATCACATTGCACAGAAACATCATACTCCGACAGAGCCTGCCAGGAAGCAGGGCGGCTTTCTCCTTCTTTTTCTTCCAGCACTACGGAAAAAATCCAGTCCTTCTCCGTCTCTTTGAACCGACAAAGCCAAAAAGCTTCTCCCCGGGCCAGCACCTCTTCTCCCACATCCTCGAAAATATCATAGAGGGTCAGGGCTGCCTGCACCGGCAGATTTCCCTTCAAATCAAAGCCCACAGAGCCCCGGAGCCCGGCCTTTTCCAAATATCGCCAGGATTCCTCCACCGCCATAGCCAGTTCCCGGGCATCCAGCATGCCTGCCTCCTTTCCCTGCAGAAGAAGGATACATCGCTTTTTCAAATAGCAGGCCAGAATATGAAGACGGCCGATGACTGCATCGGTGTGGGGCCCGGGCTTTGCGGTCTTCAGATAAGCCAGCCTGTGCCGGATGGCCGGCTGCTTGCGGGCAATGATTTCCTCCAGTTCTCTGTAAACTCTAAGGGTGACACCCTGCTCAATCGCCTGACGTCGGATATCACTAAGACAACTGAGGAGTTCATAGGACCAGTTCAGATCCTGGTTGAGACGTTCCAAAAGAGCCTGCCGCCGACGCAGAGGGCCCACATCCCTGTACCAGCGCACCAGGCCGCCGGAAATGGGCATGGACTGCACTTCAAAGTCCTCTCCCCGCAGCGGAGCCGTGCCACTGGATGCATAGACCAGGTGCCCGTCATGATCATAGAGCTGCATGGCCAGGCTGGAATGGCGGAAAAAGTCTATGTACCCCTCATTGGCCGGGACGAATTTTCCCCTTGTCACCAGTTCCAGCCAAAGAAGAACAGTCCAGATCGTCACCAGCACCAGCTCCGATGGCTGGAAAGGGGAACCAGGCAAAGCATACCCGACCACATAGATTCCATATCCCACCACAACGGCCAAGGGCAGGATCATCCGGGCGGGATGGCTCACCTTCCGGGAGAGGGAGGTATAACAGAGCACGCCATTCACAGCCAGAAGCTCCATGCCATAGACAGCAGCCAGGATGAAATACAGGGGCCCATAGCCATGACGGCTGTAAGCCGCCGCCAGACCAGCAGGCAGCGTAAAGACCAGCTGGTGGAAATCATTGGTCATCACCAGGAAGGCAAGAAGCAGATTTCCTGCGAAGATTCCCTTCATCCACCGGGGACAGGGCCTGGTAAGAAAGGCATAGGACGCGCTGTAGCCGATCCATAGAAGAAAAGAAATCAGGATACCATAGAAAAGATAATAGCTGTACCAGATATAGCGTATGCCGTCATTCATGAAATCGGGCAGGCTCAGTTTGATTTCCCGGAAAAGTATCCAGCAGCACAGGGTAATGATGACCCCCAGATAGGCCCGGCGAACCTGGGGCTGCAGCACCTGCCGCCTGAGGCGTCCGCCCCAGAGGATGACAAAGAACAAAGTTACCGTATACCAGACCATATGACTGAAACCGGTGAGGATGGTGGGCCGGCAGCTTTGGAAAACATGATTGGTAATCTGCCGTGGAATATCATCGCCGGCCTGCAGAAAGGCTTCCGCATCAGAAACGAAGCGGGCCCCGGGCGGCGGGGAGAGAGCATATCCTGCGCCCTCCAGCGCCTCCGACAATTTTTGGCTGTCAAAGGATAAAGACTCCTTAGCCAGAAGTCCCTTCCTGAACGCCAGAGTTCCTTCCTCAGGGACTACCGGATGTACAGGAATGCCCTGTCTCTGCCACTCACGGACCTGGTAATCGAACAGCACATAAACATCCGCGGAAGGCCGATTTTCTCCTTCCTCCATAGAAAGCCGCCCATCCTCCTGAAGCTGCCTCAGCAGTTCCATCCCTGCCCTGCCGGATAGATCTCCTTTCAGCCCATAGCTCATGGCCTGTATGAAGAAGAGCCGGGCCGGATTGGTGCCGGTCACAGCCAGGGACAAAGGAGCGGAAGAGAGACTCTGCCATCCTGTAACCGGTACCGGGCAGCTGTCTGATACAGCCAGAACTACGGTGGCCGTATACTGGGGATACCACTGATAGGAGGCGCGGCTGCCTCCCTGCAGCACTGCTGCCTGTACATCGTAAGCTTCTACAGCCTGTACATCATCTTCCGGAAGATGGTGCAGCAGCTGGGATGACGGAATCCCCTGCACCTTTGCTCCTCTTTCAGAAAGAATGCGGCCATAGCTTTCTCCTTCGTCATGGTTGTACAGGATAACTGCTCCCGAGACCGCCGTAAGTGCGGACAGCCAGAAGAGAAGGCCAAGCCATAAAAGTCTGATCCATTTCCCCATAGCCCTCACCTGCCCCCGGGGATTCTCGAAAGAAGGATGCATCGAATAATTGTTACCTTCATTATAGCATAAGAGCCCCATACCAGAACAAAAAAGGAACGGCAGCAGGAAGTATCCTGTGCGGTTCCTTTATTTATTTACGATTTCATTTGCAAAGATGATAGTCCTTTTGCCCCTTCTTAACCAAAGGCTTCTTTACGGCCTGTGTTCACATCATAGCTGTCCTGCAGCATCGCTTCAGCGTCATCGATATTCCCTGTCCAGGGACCCGCCGCTGTTTCCGGATGCATGACGAACCAGGCAATGGACTGGCCGGAAATCTGGCGGCTATACCATTTTTTATTTCTCTTTTTAAGTCCGTCATGATCCGGTGTCACTTCATACACAACAGGGATGTCTTCACTTTCCGGAGGACGTACCAGGATTTCCAAAAGACCATTGCCGTCAAGGTCAGTGACCGCAAATTCCCGTACCGGTTCCCCGTCCATGGGATAAACCTCTTTCCAGTTCTTTATAAAAATGCGGATCTGCTCAGCTTCCGCACCGCCATCGCCGGGACAGATTGTATCCCCTTCGTCCCAGGCCCGGGACGAAGCTCCCATAAGGCAGGCAGCCATCAGTCCCATGAGCAGTATCTTTCCAAATCTCATAGTGAACCTCCCGGATTTCTTTCCAAATGCCCACTGTACCAGGAAAGCACTGATTCATTCGCAGAGTATGCCTTTATAAGAATTTTGATGCACCACTTCATCAGGGAGATTCTTAAACAACCTGCTATTCGCGTCATCATATTCCCTGGATGGCACCAAAATTCAAGAATGAAAGGCTGCAACGATTTAATCAGCGTTTCCCCGGAGGCCCGAATACCACCGACACCCATGATGATCCGGACCCCGCAGGCACAGTGACCAAAAGAATGGAGTAAACAGGATGGAATATCAGAATTTACCGCCGCCTCCTCCATGGCTGGCATCGGTGCTGTCATTCTTCTTTGCTTTAGGTGTACGGGTGACATTCATATAGAGGAAAGTGTCTTCCTTATCCAGCAGCTCGAAGCTCTCCCTGTCCAGGTACGTATTCGCCGCCGGCTCAGGCACCACGTTGCTCATACCGCGGATGAGGCCAGCGCGGATGAGGAAGCCGCAGGCCCCGCCTATGGCCAGGGCGATGGCCAGGGCCAGCGGGCTGAAGCCGCTTTTCGGATCATAGGCTTTCCCGTTTTCTTCGTAATAAGCCAGCTGTTCTCCCACGCCCCGGGCATAAGCCGTAAAGGCTCCGGCATAATCACTCTTTTTGAGAGCGGGCAGGAATTTTTCTTCCAGCGCCGGAATGCCCTTTGCATCGGTAATCCGTTCCTTCATAGCCTTGTCAGTGGCAATGTAGTAATCCCTTGTATCCATGGCCAGGACAAGAACCATATTACCCTTTTTCCCATCCTTGAAAGTACTGTCCAGAAGCTTGTTGGCATAGTCTCCGATTTTCATTTTGTTCGTAGAAGGCACAGTGATAATTGCCATTCCTACACCGTAACGCTTTTCCACATCCTGCAGTTCTTTCATGACAGCAGTGCGTTCGGAGGTCTGCAGAAGCTTTGCACCGTCATGGAGTCCCAAAACGTCGGATGCCGCTGCAGTGACAGTGAGGAAAAGAGCCGCCAGAAACATAAACAGTGGTAACACATATTTCTTCATGCCTCTCCCCTCCTTACACAAACATTCTGACAAGGAAATAGAATACAGCGGTTAGTACAGCGGTGCTGCCGGCCCAGTACAGATTGGCCTTATTCTTATCCCAGGGAAGGCTGCCCACCATTTTTCCTGTCTGGCCGTTCATCATGAATGTATAGGGCTTGTCCTCATAGCGGGTGGTTAGTATCCACACCGGAGCCATGGCGTAGGAAACGCTGCCTTCGCCCTTGTTAATCACATCGTTCACCAGCTCGCGGCGCATGTATCCTTCTACCGTATCCTCCAGAACACCTACGGCACTTTTGCGTACCCGCTCATCAGCCCGGGGTGCGGCGGCTTCCGCATCCACATCGTACTTGTCGGCCAGGCACCCTGCCATGTAGGCACTGCTGAAGGGTTTGAGATCTCCGTAATCGTAGGGCTCGATGCTCTCCATATAGGTATCGTCCATTTTATTGCTGCCATCCACAGGAATCCGCCGGAAACGCATTTTTCCTCTGCGGTCGCAGCGATACACGTTCGTTTCCGTGACCCGTTCATCCTGGGTTTCATAGACCGTATCCGACTCCGCCTTGAATTCCGCCGACGCCGTCACTTCCGAATCAAAAAGCCAGAAAGGCACATACATGGGCTGGATGGATTCCACCCGGTTGCCTGCGGTAAAGGCTTTGGGCAGGAGCCATTTGCCTTTGTAAAACTCCTTCAGCTGAGCCACCGCATCTTCCTTGGTCTTCTTGAAGGGAATGACGAAATCCGGTTTCAGCATACCGTTAAACCGGCTGGGCAGCATCACCGGATTACCGCAGTAGCAGCATTCCGTGGCCATGGTGTTGCCGTCACTGACGATTTCCGCGCCGCAGGAAGAGCAGGTAAATGCCTTCATGGCAGCTGCTTCCTCTTCGCTCCATTCACCGCCTGCGCCTTCCGTATGCCATTTGGCCTCCTTTGCCGCCTGGGCTTCTGCCGCCATTTTTTCCTGCTTTGCAAAAATCTCTTCGATTTTAGCAGTCTCGAATTCCGTATCGCAGTACGGACAGGTCACTTTGGCGGCGCCGGGGGAAAATGACAGAGGACCGCCGCAGTTCGGACATGTATAGCCTACCGATGTATTGGCCATATTCCTCACCTCATTTCATGGACTACTGTTTGTCTTTATCGTCAAAAGGATCACCGCACCGGGGGCAGAATTTCGGCGGATGATGGGGATCCTCCGGCTGCCAGCCGCACTTGTCACACTTGAAGAGCGGAGCTCCTGCCGGCTTCGGACTGCCGCATTCCATGCAGAATTTTCCCTGATTCATTGCGCCGCAGCCAGGGCAGACCCAGCCCTTTTCTTCCTTCTGTTCCGGTTTTGTCTTTCCGCAGTTCATGCAGAATTTTCCTGTATTACCCGTCTGTCCGCACTGGCAGGTCCAGGCACCTTCCGCCGGCTTGGGTTCCGGCTTCCTGGCACCGCAGCCCGGACAGAATTTGCCCTGGTTCACAGTGCCGCACTGAGGACAGGTCCAGCCGCCGACAGCAGATCCTTCTGCTGCCCGGGCCGCCGCCGCGCAGGCTTCCGCCCCC
>ERZ779898.232-NODE-232-length-27989-cov-2.723742_pt1 | contig 27989 bp, 24 predicted proteins | sample MGYA00511902_ERZ779898 | MGnify/ENA primary metagenome ERZ779898 (study PRJEB29588, sample SAMEA2144588) | human gut metagenome | biome: human gut; feature: human-associated habitat; material: faeces | place: Denmark | collected 2008/2010 ...
CAGAAACATATAGATGTGCAATTTATTTAAGTATTTTTATTGCACATCTATTTATATTATATTTTTTCATTTAATTCTGGAAATTTATAATAAGAAACAGATTTAATTGAAGTCCAAATACAATTATCAAAATTAAAATCTTTTAAATAATTTTTTCTTTCTAAATAACAACCTCCTAAACGCGTACCATATTTATTTTGAATAGCCCATTGATAAAATATTTCGAATCCATTTTCTTTATCACATAAACTAGGAAAAAATTGTATATTATTATTAATAATCTCCCTTTTAAATTTGGGTGTAGGTTTATTATACAGTTCTTTAAATTTAATCCATATATAATATAATTCTTTTCTACTTCTACCTGACATTATTATCTCTTTTTTCTTTTCTTTATCCTTCATACATTTTTCGCACATAGATATACTTTTATTTTCCAAATTAATAATATTAGTTGTTAGTAATTCTCCACAAGAACATCTGCATACTACTGTTTCACTATCTTTTTGTTGTAATACTACTAATTCATTATATCTTGCACCTATTAAATTTTTTGTAATTTGTGATTTTCTTTTTAGAGTACAACCACAAGTAATATTTCTATTATGTTTAATATAATACATTATTTTATAGTATGAATATTCTATGTTGTTATCTCTACAATTTGAGCAATAGCAATATACTTTACTATTTTTTTGACCTGTTATATATAAACTTCCTATTTTTTTACCAACTAAAGATTCTACTAATTCCATATTACTCCTTTCTGACAACTACGATTTATCGGTTTACTCCACTTCGTTTCGTTCACGGGGCGAATACTCGCCCCAATATCCTCTGCTGTATATAATATAATTTTGTTCAAAATCTTCCACACCCCTTAGATAAATTTGTAGAGGTATGGAAGAAATACGAAAATTTTGTGTGTATGAAATATGTAGCCACTTATCTGTTCGAGCTTTGCGAGAACAATGACGAGTACAAAGTACGAGGAATCGAGAATCACTAGTTGTCTATAATAAAGGACTGTCTAATACAAAAACAAAATTCTTCTTAAAATATAAAATACTTTTTTCTTTCATAAAATCTTTACAGTCATATATTGATTTACTAAATTTATTGACATCATAAGTTAGATATTTTTGTATTTCTTCTCTGTTTATTTGAATAATGTAATTATCTAACTTTTGATATTTAATATTTTGTGGAATATTAACACTTATAATATCAGTAAATAATTTTTTCATCTTACTAGATTTAGAATTTTCGTGCCTTTTTTTGTTTACTTCATTTTCTCCATAATGAAAAATCGAATCATATTTATTTGTTTGTTTACACTTACAGTTCAACATATCACTCACATATAGGATAGCACCTAAATATTTACTGATTATTATTGCTTTTGTATTATGCTCCATTTCTCTATTTACTCTACATATTGCTTGATAGAAGTGATTAGCGATTGTCTTTTCTTTAAACTCCTGTACTTCTCTATTTTTAAAAACATATATTCCACCTAGATTACTTTCTGAATAACTTTTAAATTTTGTTGTGTCATCTGCATAACGTTTACCTGTAAAATACATATATTTTAAAATGTAGTCTGTTTCTGAATAATTTATTGTATGAGTTATTAGTACATTTTTTAGATGACTATAATCATTCTTACCTGTAATGTTTCCAAAATGTTGTATATTTTCTACAGGAATATTACAATCAAAATCCTCATAAGGATTATAAGGTATTTCATTACCATTAGAATCTGTTTTGATATGTTCTGCTTTTGTGCATACGACAAAAGTTTCATTTTCTTCTAAATCTTTTATGACTTCTGAACAACCTCTATAAAATCTATCTGTCTTTTCTTCTTGCTCTTCATCTTCAATACTATTTAACAATCTTTTTGCTGACTTTGTAGAACCGTAATAAATATATTCTATATCCCATTTTGAATGGTCTAATACAGGTTTGTTATTCATTAGAAAATATAATTGTGGATTCATTCTATACTGTGAATTTAAGGTCGCTGACGCGTCAAGTATTATATTATTGTCTAAAGTCCACATTTGTTGTTTTCTATTCATTGCTGAAACGCTAAACTTTGTATCTCCATATTCTTTTTTCGTTCCTTTGTTAATTAAGCAAGTGTCTGTATAAATACATTCTATTGTTGTCAGAATATCAAGTAATTCATCTCTTAAAGGGTTTATATAAGATGATTTTACAGTTTTATAAAATTTCTTTATAAGTTTAAGGTATTTACCTTTATCAACTTTAAAATTAAATACTTTATTACTTATTTCTTCATCAATGACATCTAGTTCTTCAAATTTTTCTTGAATAGGATTGTAAATCTCACTTAATATTGACTTTTGTTCATCTTGTAAATAATTCATTATCTGTTCTAATTTATTATTCTTTATAGTCAAAGTTTTGCATATATCAATGCTTTCATCAATTATCAATAATCTTCTGTTTTTTATAAATGTTTTTCTTAATTTTGTGTCTAGTGCCATTTTTAAATAATTTTCGTGTGTAATTATAACTACAGGTATTTTATCTACTTCCCTTATTAAGTCTGATTTATACATTTTACTTAATATTACTTTTTTACTTTTATATTTATCTGAATTAAAAGCTAGTGCCACTTTTCTCAAAGGATATAAATCATTTAACTTTTTTTCGTATTTATTACCTTCGTCAATTTCTCTAATAACAATTAATATTCCTTTAGGCTCAATTAGTCCCTTATTAATTGCCTCAAAATAATAGGGAATAGTATGTATAGCTGTATATGTTTTTCCGACATTACATTCCATATTAAATACTGTAAAAAAATCTTGTTTTCCATTTGATAAAATAACTTGTTTGAGTAGGTTTCGTTGTTTCTCTAACTCTTCGTTATTGCAATTTGATTTTTTATATTTTTCTTTTTTTTCTAATTGTTGTAGTGCTATATTGTTTTCAATATCTGTAGGAAATGTCATTTTATCCCTCCAATACATCTTTTATTCTTTCTATTAATTGCATTTTTCTGTCTTCAACAATTTTCTTTTCAATGTCATTTTTCGTAATATTATTTATTGCTTTTACTATATGTTCTCCTCTATATTCTGTATAAAATTTTTTCATTGATTCTACTTCAAAATATAAATCTGTAAATCTCATTTGATTTGCAATTTCAGAATTAAACATTTTACAATTAAATTTAAAATTTGCATTAATTTGGTTTATTCGTTTTTGAGTAATTAATTTTTCCTCTTTTGCTTTTTGCATATATTCGTATTCTTTTCCACTATACAATATATCAATTGCTTTTTCATTCATCTGTCTCTTATTTGCATATTGTTTACGCATAAATTCTTGAATTGTTTTCATAGAATTTTTTGGATTCTCCACAACCTGAAAAATATTATTAACAAAAATCGTACCCTCATCATTGATAATATTACTTATCTTTTCTATATCATTTTGAATTATCTTTTCCCATTGTTTTTTAGTAATACTTAATTCTTTCTGTATAATTGGTTTTAAATAATCTAAAACTTTTTTTGTATTCCATTCGACTTTTATACTTACTTTTGTTTGTGATAAATCCTTATTATTTTTTACTACTTTATAATTTATATTTTTATTCATTTCTATTCCTCCTAATTATATACTTTTAAATATTTTTTTATTTACAAGCAAGGGGATATACCCTTACCTGCAATTTACTATATCAAGCCAATTTTCATTACTTATATATTTATCTATTTTGCTCAATTATTTCTTTGTTCATATTCACTTTTTCTTCTTATTATAAAAGAAAGAAATTTCGCTACAGTTTTAAATTTTTGAATCATTTTGTTTTTTTCCTCCTTTAATCTCTTCTAGCTTTTTTCCATTCTTCAAAAGCAATTCTATCAACACCAAATTTTCTGCCTAATCTTAATGCAGGAAAATCATCTCTTGCAAACACCTCATATACTTTATTTCTACCAATATGTAGATTTTTTTGTACGTCTTCAACTGTTAATATTTGCGTTAATCCTTGTGTTTCTTCCATATAGCACACCTCCTTTATTCAATACATTTTTAGTTTTTGTTCATTTACACGAAATGTGCAAATAAAATTTAAAATAAAAAAGTCATTTTCTATTTTAAAGTATGATGCAACAAAACGTGCAATTTCAAAACAAAAAATAAAAATCTCTTTCTGACTCGATGCATATTATATAACAATTTGTGCAAAATGTCAATATATTTTTTCGATTTTGTAAAAGAATATGCAATTTCTTAAATCTTTATTGACAAATTACACAAAATGTGTTATTATATACAATGCAAATGGAAGCACAAAATGTGTAAAAGGTGGTTGCTATGGAAGATAAGAAAATAATATTTGGAAAAAGAATTAAAGAAGAAAGAGAAAAAAGAGGAATATCGAGGGAAGATTTTGCTAAACAAAATGATATTACTTATTCTGCTCTAGCAATGTATGAAAGAGGAGAAAGAAGTGTAAAAGATGAAGTAAAAATAAGAATAGCAAAAAACTTAAATGTTTCATTAGATTACTTAATAGGAATTATTGACGAGCCTATTCCATATACAGATGTAGAACAATATTTAGTAAGTGTTGGGGGAATGAAACATTATCCTAGATATATAAAATTAACTCAACGTTCAAAATTAAGAAATGATTTAGAAGAAAATGATATTATCTCTAAAATTGATTCTGAAATTTCTGATGAGAGAATCAAGGCTATTGTTCAAATTTTAACTAACAACAAAGAACTCATTGATTTACTGGAAAAACAATATGCAGAAAATAAAAATAATTAATAATAACAAAGAGAATGTAAACTGTCGCCAAACAAATTTTACATTCCCTTTCCACCTTTAAAATACTTTTTGAAAGTATTTAGTAGGCTTTCGCCTATTATTATTGTATCAAAAAACGTTCCAAAAAGCAAGGAATTAATGATATTGTAACAAAACTTTCTTAAAGTATTTGAGGAATCTTAAATATAATAAGGAGGTTTTATTTATGGCAGGTCGCCCAAGAAAAGATATTAAAACAAAAAATAGAAATGGAACAGGAACTATAAGTTCAAACTTTCAAAAGATAGATAGAAAAGAAAATCGTTTATCTAAAATGTGCAAGATATGTAGCCAATGTGAAGATAGAAGTATTTGCAATAATAGAGAAGGAACGAAAAAATGCAAAAAATGTTTAGAATGTAATGGTAAAGATTGTGATAGATTTTATGTATATGCTCCTCACACAGCTTTATCATCTACCAAAGGTGGTAAAAAAAGAAAATATTTAGGTAGATATGACAAAAAAGAAGAGGCTCAAGATAGTATTATAAAATCACAGAATGGAGGTTTTATAGAAACAAATAATATTACTTTATATGAAGTTCTTGAAAAGAAAAATACAAAGAACTTGGAGGCTAATGCAATATCAACGAGTACAGATGATAGAAATAGAGCAATTAGAAATAAAATGAGAAAATACGGTTTAGCAGATAAAAGAATACAAAAAATATCTACAGATGAAATTCAAGAATACTTAAATAATTTAAAAGATTCTTATTCTCAAAGTGAAATAGATAAACAAACAGATGAAATAAAGTCAGGATATAAATATGCAATAGTAAATCATCTAGTATTAAAAAATCCTTGTGAGAACTTAATTCAAGTTATTAGCTCACTACCTGTAAAAAATGCACGTCCATTTGAACTAGACGAACAAAATCTTTTAATTGATTATATAAACACACACGATAATTTAACAGATATAAGGTCAAGTATGGATTCAATAACTTTTAGAAATGTAGTAAAACTTGCTTTTGCAACAGGTCAGAGAATAGGAGAATTGTTAGCTCTACAGATAGGATATGATAAGGAACACTATACTAGCGATATAAATTTTGAAAAAAAATATTTTAGAATTTCAAAAACAATATCTACAGAAAATAACAAACCTATTTTGAAGAATGGTACAAAGAATTCAAAGAAAAGAATTAAAAAAGGATTACCCAAATATATTGATATATCATTTAATGTTGCAAATGATAATGTTATCGAAAATATATTAAAAGAACAAATTGAGCATACAAAGATGAATATTAATAATAAACAACACTTTTTATTTTGTAATGCAGACGGAAGTTTTTTAACGCATCATCAAATATCAGACACTTTCAAAAGAATATGCAGAGAACTACATATACAAGATGATAATTCAAAAGGTTGTCATATTCATCAAGCAAGACATTCATTTGTTACAAGATGTTTAGAGGCAGGTATGAATATAGAAACTATTGCAGATATTATAGGAGATAACATCGAACAAGTTTTAGATACTTATGCTCACATTTTAAAGAGATTTAAAGATGACGAACTTGATAAATTACACAATTATTATAAAAAAAATAATATAATTTTTTAAAATAAAGATAGTAAAACAGTTCATACAAGCTGATTTTACTATTTTTTATTTTAATTATTTTTTAATACAATTACTTTTATCATTTTAATACAATTTTAATACAAAAGATTTAATTTATTGTAACACGTTATAAAACGAAAATTAAAAAAATCCCTATTTTTAGGGAAAAAATAAAACCTATTAAAACGTTGTAACACGTAATAATAGGTTTATTTTGGAGGCGACACCCGGATTTGAACCGGGGATCAGAGTTTTGCAGACTCGTGCCTTACCACTTGGCTATGTCGCCATATTTAATAATTTAATTTGTAATTTCTTAAATATCTCTTTGTAAATTATATGCTCCATATATTAATTTGATACATATTTTTTATATAATCTTTTATTGGAGCGGAAGATGAGAATCGAACTCACACTTAAGCCTTGGGAAGGTTTCGTTCTACCACTAAACTACTCCCGCAAGTTTTAATATAATAAAAAAATGGAGCAGGTAACGAGAATCGAACTCGTAACTAATCCTTGGCAAGGATTCATTTTACCACTAAACTATACCTGCACTTCAAAATATAATTAAAATAACAATTAATATAATAGCAAAAATCTAAAAAAAAGTCAATACTTAATATTAGATATGCAGGAGTAAATCATGAATTTTTTTAAAAAAGTCAACTAATCGTTGATATTAAATAGTTATCTGACTTAAATTTGTTAAAATTTTCATGATTTATTCCTGTTAGATATGTTTAAAATTTACTAAAATTTTAAACATATCTAACATTATATAAAAATTCTTTTATATAATCATCAAGCTGTTTTTTTTCTACTTCTTTTTCATTGTATATATCTAAAATTTCAATTTCTTTTCCATCTATTATAACTTTTAGATTTCCTACTGTGCTTTTTTCTTTTACTGGTGCTTCAAAGTAAAAAATTGCATTTATTTCTACATTTATGATATCTTTATTTTGTTTTTTAACAGCCATCTTTTCAAAACTTAAATTTTCTATACTAAGTTTCATTTCGTTTGTTATTCCTTTATTTACATATACTCTGTTTTCATTTATTTTTAACCAATCATTAAATTTATCTCCTATTATTTTTTTTACATTTACTATTTCATAATTTTTATAAATATAATCTATTAATTTTATACTATCAGATGTTCTTATTTTTTTTGTATCTGCTCCTAAAACTACTGTTATTATATCTAACTCTCCCCTTTTACAGCTTGTAACTAAGCATCTTCCTGCTCCATTTGTAAATCCTGTTTTTATTCCATAAACGCCATTTAAGTATTCTAGTAACTCATTTGTATTACTAATATTTTTAGATGCTCCATTAATAGTTATATTACATTTTTTTGTTCCAACAATTTTCCTAAATTTTTCATTTTTCAATGCATAATCTGCCATCTTTGCAAGTTCATATGCTGTTGTATAATGTTTTTCACTATCTAGCCCATGTGGTGTTACAAAATTTGTATTCTTTAGTCCTAATTCTGCTGCTTTTTGGTTCATTAATTTAGCAAACCCTTCTATACTTCCTCCAACATATACTGCAAGTGCTACAGCTGCATCATTTCCAGACCTTAACATTAACCCATATAATAAATCATTAACTGTTAATTTATCTCCTGTTTTAAGCCCTAGCCTAGATCCGCCTGTCGCAGCCGCTTTTTTATCTACTACAACTGTGTCTTTTAAATTTGTCTTTTCTAAAACAACTATTGATGTCATTATTTTAGTTGTGCTTGCCATAGGGGTTGTTTTATATCCATTTTTCTCATATAAAACATTTCCTGAATTCCTATCATACACAAGTGCTATTCTTGAATCTAGCTTTGGCTCATTACTAGAGCTATCTTTATTTAAATTGGCTGAAGTTTCAATTGTTTTTTGTATTTCATCTAAATTTACCTTTTCATTATCTTCTAAATTAGCATTGCTAAAATTTTTGAAACTTAATGTATAGAAAAATATAATAAGCATCAAAAAAATAGCTATAATTTTATTAAATAAATTTCTTTTTTCTTGAAAATTTATATGTTTATTAGCTATTTTTGTTTTATTATTAAATATTTTTATTATCTTTTTAAATATAAATTTTGTTACTTTTTTACATTTTAATCCCATAAAAAAATCACCTTTTAAATTATATTTTAAAAAGTGATTTTTATGAGTTGTATTTTTATTATCTATTATTCCAATTCATTTCTTTCTCTTGATGGAAATGCTCTCGCTTCATCTTCAACCCTAATTTTAATTTCATATATTACATTTTTTTCTTCCTCAACATTCATAACTAAGTTATAACTTTCAAGTTGTAATTTTATATATTGCATTAATTCACTTGGCGACATATCTTCATAATTATCTAAAGCATTTTCGATTATTTGTTCTTTTATTTGTTCTAAGTCTGCATCTGTTCCATCTATAGTTCTTTCTTCTGCATCTCCTCTTTCTTCACTTTCTTTTACTTCCTCTGTCCTCTGTTCTATCTCTCTGTCTTTTTCTTGAGTTCCAAGTCCTTCATTTCTGTTTGCTTCTTCTCTTACTCTATGATACACATAGTTATCATATCTTGATTTTACCCCTATTGGGATTGCTTGTCTATTTTCTCTATCATTCATATTTTGAATATATTGTACCTCTGGAATATTGTAACTTCCTATAGAAATGCTAATTCCTTCTTCAGGTCTTCCTGCTATTTGAAATAATCCTTTTACTTCCTTTTCTTCAACTTTAGTTCCATCTCTATTTATTGATGTTACCGTTCTTCCAGTATTTATTCCTTCAACTTGTCCTACTGATTCTACAAATTCTTTTGTACCATCTGCTTTTACACCTATCATTGTAAACCTGCCATCATTTTGGTTATCACTCTTTTCACAACATATTTGTACTTCACTATACTGATTTAATTCTGGTATAATTTGCCCTAATGTTTCATTTGCTGTTACTAATGTATGTGGATTTACAACCGCTAAACTTCTAAAATTATCCTCTTCTATTCCTATAATCTCTGCCGCTTCTTTCTCTTCTTTATCAAAGTTAATTTTTTTACTATTTTCTTCATATTTTTCTATATCTTTATTTGATAACTTTATGTCTTTTTCAGTCATCTCTTGTAATGAAAACTCTGCAGCACTTAGGTCTAGCATAGCATAATATTCTGGTGGCAAATTTTCTAGATTTGTTAAATATTCATCTGAAAAGCTTACATTTCCATCCGTATCTACAACCGCTATTAAATTTTGATTTTCATCATATATTTCATATGTTGTAAGTTCTAATTCATAATTATCACCAATTTGTGAATCTGTTTCAGTATTTAAATCTTCCTTACTATTCTTTTCCTTTTTATCTGCTTTTATATTCGGATTTTGAGTTTTTATTTCCACTATATACACATTGTTTTCCTCAAGGTTAGCTCCTCCAAAAAAGAAATCTTCATAATATCTAATATTATCTATATGTTCTGTTTTAGTGTCTAAAGTATTAGATATTTGTCTAAATAATAATGCAGATTTTTGTAATATTTCTTCTTTTTTATTATTAAACATAAATTGCACAATGAGTATTTCATCTTAAATACTCATATTCTCCTTCCTATTAGTTTTTTGTAAATTTTGTTTTTTTGTTTATATTATAACATAAAAAATTGGTAGAATATATATTCCACCAATTTTTTATTATTTATAATTGATTTTTTCTTTTTACATTACTATTTTAATATTTTCTTTTGATACTTTGAATTCTATTTTTCAAATGACATTACGAAGTTGGTTCCTTCTAATAATTTTACTACAAATTGTTTCTCTATTGTTTGAGAAGAGTTCTCTCCATTTGTAATTACCATTTTATAAATATATAAATCCCCATTTTTCTCATATGATGTATATCCTAATTTATTTTGAGCATAAAAATTTGTTTTCATATAATTTTCAAAATCTGTTTGTGTTGGGAAATTGTTATTTTTATACGTTTGGTCTAACTTACTATATGCATAAGAATAATCACCATCATTTATTGCGCTAAACCAAAGTTGAAGATTATATTGTACTTTTTCTTCGCCCTTCGCACTATTGTATTTATCTGTAAATTCCTGTAATTCCACAGTATACATATCTAGTAGAACAGAATAATTCATGACTGAACTTTCTTTAAATATGTAATATCTTCCATTCTCATCCAAAATTACATATTGTGTATAATCATTGTATACAGACTTTTGATACTGCATAACTTTCGCTTGTTTTATTCCTATATTATTTATATATTGTGTATATCTTTCTACATTAGAAAACTTCTTTGTTCTATATTGATTATCTAATTTCTCGTAAGCTAATTTAATATCATTTTCTATTAGATACTGATAATTCTTTAACAACATTTGAGCCACTTCCACATCGCTGACTGTCACAGTTATATATACATTATTTTCATTCTTTTCTATTTCTTCAACATTTATGTTTTCTTGTAATGTTATTATATTATTATAATATTCACTTTTAATCGGATATATAGAATATGTTGCATTATATTGGTCTACAAATACCATAAAATATGTATCCGCATTCTTTCCTTGATCTTGTAGATATCCATTTATATAGTAACTATAAATTTCTTCTGTTTCTTGTATATACATTTCTTTCACAACATAATCTTTATTAGTAAAACTCCCAACATTTTCTTTCTCAATTATATTTTCTTGAGTTATAGCATTATCTTGTATATATCTAGTATCTAAAATATCATAAACCTTTTGTTTTTCTAAGTTTAAAATTCTTTGATAGTAATTCTCTATGCAAGATTTTACAGAATAATATTGATTTTGACTATCCACCAATCTTATTTTATTATCAACTTCTATCTCGTCAATTTCATAAAATACATTTTCATATTCATTTTTTGCTGTTTCTTGCTTATTATTTGTTATATCTTCATTGTTTTTTACAAAATATATCAATAATATTGTAATACAAATAATTACTAATATAATTATTAGCATTATAGCTATTAATATTTTTCTCTGCGTTTTCTCCATAGTTACTCCTTTATTATAATTTTTATATATACTTTATAATAATACAAAGTATATTATGGCATAATTATTGCAATAAATCTTAAATTACCTCTCACCACAGCATCTGCCTCTGCTACTGATTTATATTTTCCGTCATGTCCTCTTGCAGAATCTAATATGTAAAATTTATATCCTTGTGCTTTTAATTCTTCTGAAACAGGTACTATAGCTAAAATATGTCCTGTTTCTCCTCCAATTACAGGGTATCCTTTTTCTAGTGCTTCTAAAGCTGTTTCTTGACTTATATTCATTTGCGATGTTACTCCATAATATTTTTGTAAGAAACTACTACTAAAAATGCAATGGCTTGAACCAGCTCCAGGAACATAATAGCTTCCATTAGGCCAATATTCCTTAATATTAGCCACAACAGTTTGAGGATTAATATTTGGATCATTCTTTATTCCTGATAAAATCATTGCTAAACTAGTAGGACCACAACCAGCTTTCGGTATTGTTGATGTTCCATATGATCCAGGATAATCTTTTTGTTTATAATGTGGAAATGTATATGTTCCTAAAGTAATAGAATCTCCGTTAAAACTGCCTCCTCCAATTATAGCATCTTGCATAGTAAATATATCAAAATTGAATTCAGTTACTCCAAAACTAGGATCGTCTGTCGCCTTATATAATAAATATTTCGTTAAATCAACCATATCTTTTGTTGTTTTATTCTTTTCTAATATGTTAAATAACCACTCTCTAGCACTCAAAATACTATTATATGCTGTAAAATATTTTCTATTTTTTATTAAACTAACAAAGTTTTCTTCCCCATCTGGTGGATTTAATTCTACTTTTTCTTTTACAACTGCTGGTGATGAAATATATTTCTGAGTTTCTGTCGTATGTTTATTATCATCTGTTCCAGAAGTAGTAGTTGTTGGACTAGAATATGTATACTGTTGTGAATAGTTAACATACCATACATTTGCCTTTGTTAATACTGTATTTATAGTATTAGTTTTATCTATAGTAGTATGTGTTGTAGTATATGTCACTGTTTCTGTTGAAGTAGTTGTTTCTCCTGTTGTTGGATCTGTTGAAGTAGTTGTTATTGTATCTTCTCTTGTAGTTACTGTAACGTTAGTATCTATTGTTAAATTATCGTAAACTGTAATTTCCATTTCACTTGCATATACTAAATCTGTTAAGGCCATTACAAAGTCTTTGCTATTACATGTTACTAAAAATGCCCATAAATAATCAAATGGCATTGTAAATTTGCTAACTAATGATTGATAATTTATATTTGTTGCTCTCATATTATATGTAGTTTTATCATATGCTTGCACTTCTGGGTCATTAGTTTCTACACGGTCTGTATTTTCTGACCAAGTAGCAACTTTTGCATATATTGTAGAAGATGTAGAAAGTGTACCTGCATTTCCATTAAATTCTCCTGTTCCTGAACCCAAACCATTATCATATTTAAATCCTAATGGATCTACAGCTGTACCATTGCTATAAATACCAAAATGTAAGTGTGCACCTGTAGAATTTCCTGTATTTCCAGATATAGCAATAATTTGTCCCTTTGTTACTGTTTCTCCAACTGAAACTTTAAGCTCCTTATTATGAAAATACTTTGAAACTAATCCATTACCATGGTCTATAACAACCATATTTCCAGCAGAATTACTATAACTTGCAGTTGTTACTACACCATCTTGACATGCATATACATTTGTTCCCTCTGGTACACCAATATCAATAGCTTCGTGATATGTAGATGCTCCAGCTATTGGTTGTGCTCTTGGACCAAAATATGATGTAATCCTGTTACCATCTGTTGGCCATTTTAATATATCTTTATCTGTTGAGGCATCGTCATTTTGTGTAGCATCATTATCACTTTCATCTTTATTAGAATCAATTTTTTCATCTTTTCCAAAGTCTGGATTTACAAAATAACTTCCTCCATTTACTATTTTAGTAACTTTTGAATTCCATTCTGGTTTATTAGAACTTGTCCCTGGATTATCATAATTACCAACATACCAAATATTTCTGTCTACTATAAACTCTACTACATTTTTTCCATTTTTATGCCCCCATTGATTACATCCTTCGTTATTTTGATTCTTTATATCTCCTATAATGCAGGGTAAAACTATTCCATTTTCCAGATATACGTCTAAATAGTCTCCTACTTGTCCAAATGTCGTTGTACACGCTATAACATATCTTCCATTAATAATTCCAAAACCTTCTTCATCGAAATTCATTCCAGCCTGTTCACGCAATTTATATTGTGTAGAAGTAGTAGAAGTTATTTGTTGCCATGACATGTATGTGAATCCTGTTCCGCATGCCTTCTGGAACTTCTATAACAGTTCCAGCTTTTATAGTTCCAGTAGTAGGGCTAGTTCCTATATAAGCCTTTTCTAATGTAAAATGACTTAATGCTCTTTCTCTATCAGCTGTACTTCCTGTTTGATTATATGTATTTATATACATTTGAAAAGTTTCAGGATCTACATATGTCATAGTTTTTATATTTCCAGATGTATCAGCTCTTTTTAATTTTATTATCCCCTGTACATCTTTAGAATTTGGATCTAATATTGTATCCCAATTAATTTCTTCATCTGGATTAGCTCTTGTGTCTAAATATTGGGTTATCATCTCTGCCTTCATTAATTTTACAAGTTCTTCTGGTCCTTCTAAATATTCGTCCACACGGCTTCCATTCTCAATCATTTTATCCCATAACTCTTTTGCAGACATTGAAGTTGATAATTTTCCATCTGAACCAATATTTGTTGACCCCATATATTGTTTTGTAGCATATGGTGTATTAGACCAATCATTATCCTTATGAGTACCATCATCTAATGTAATAAAATATTTAATTGCGGCAATTAAAATTAAAACTGCTATAATGATTATTGCAATTATAAGAAATGGTCTTGTAATAATTTTCAATGTTGTCTTTACTGCTCTTTTAGCTATGTTTATAACATTTCTAAAGTTATTGTTTGAATTTCCCTCCATATTTACTCCTATTATTTCATTTTATAATCCTATTTCAATTATTCCATAATAATCATATACATTTTTATTTTCCAATGACAAATACCATTCATTATTTAATATCACTTTTGAGAAAACAACATTTTGCATCACTCTATTTGTACTATATTTATTATAATACTTTATATTAATATTTCTTGTTGCTCCCGAAGGAACAGTTAACATTGAATTTGTTAGTTCGTGTGTATACGCTTCGCATTTATTTCCGGAATCATCTTCTATATACATAGTTTCTATATTCTGTCTGTCATCAAGTAGAATACCATCTTTACTATTATTTTGAATTTCAAATGTATATACTTCATAGTCCATATAAATCTTTTTACTTAAAACTTTTGCTTGTATGTTCATATAATTAGTTGTTCTATTTATTTCTGTTTTTCCTACATAATTATTAATATTTAATTTTATATTTCCATTATCATCTACTACTGTTATATACTCCTGTATATTTTCATCTTCATTATATACACCAGAAGAAAGTATGTCATTTGTATAATCTATTTTAAAAATATTATTCATCCAATTTTTAATAAGTGCCGTTTTCTTTCCATTGTTAAATACTTGATTATAATAATTATCTTTAAAGCTTTCCATACTAGGATATAATTCTTCTCTACAATCGGTAGACAAAAAACCATATGCTTGTTCAATATTTCCATTGTTACATGCAACTGCAAAATTATCTATTAATTCTACATATGTTTTTTGGCTAGTATCTAAATTTTCTCCAGAAATAACAGATTCTTCTGTTTCTATTACCGATGTGTTCAAATTATTTTGTACAGGATCTTTTTTTTCATTTAAATTTATTGGCTCATTTTCTGTACCTTTTGTAAAAAACTGTAATACTCTTGGTAGAGCTATTAAAATAACTATAACTATTAAAATAAGTAAAATCTTTCTTTTATTATTATTATAAAAAGTTAATATTTTTTCTTTCATCTTTTCACCTATCTATTCTATAATAAAATTATACCTCAAAATACTAGAACTTTAAATTTATATGAATATTAGACGAATCTCGTTTAATATATAATAAATCTATTCCTCTAATATTTGAGGTATATTTACTTAAATTTTATGCATTCCAGTCATATATGTCACTAATTCCATCTGCATATTTCTTAATATCATTATCTGATAGTCCTTTTTCTTTTAGTCCCTTCTTTATATACTCTAAAGCTTTACGTTCTCCATTAACTTGTTCTGCTAATCCTGCTAATATAATTTTTTCTTTAGAAACTCTACCATCTCCAAATCCATCAAGTTTCATTGCTTTTATAATTATATCGTCATTTGTAACTCCACTCTCTCTGAACTTTTGAGAATCTTTTAAAACTTCATTTAACTTTTCTCCTCTAACATTAAGTTTTCTTGAATATAAATCCCTTCTGCCTTTATCTTTCATTGCCATTGCATCTGATATCTTCTTCTGTCTTTCCTTCTCTGCTTTATCTCCCTTTGCTGCTAACGTATAAATTGTATCACCTTTTTGCGCAGCATCTACTATTGAATCCCTAGTTTCTTCTAATTTACCTGGTACTTGTCCAAGTCCTCCACCAGCTATCCAACCAGCTCCTGCTCCAGCAGCTCCCCATTTAGCCACATTAGCATAGTCTTCTGATACCAATCCTGCTGCAATTCCTCCCATTGCAGCAGCACCAGCTACTGTTCCTCTAACTGCTAATTTTGCTGCTCTAGGTGCTACATATTTTGCGCCTGCACCCAGTACCGCAGAAGCTCCTCTAACTGAAGTTCTAATTGGTTTTGGGACTGCCCTTCGTACTGCTTTTCCGGCCATTTCTCTTGCACCATTAACTGCATTACTAGTAAATCTAACAGGCGCACCAGCAGCACTAGTTATGGCTCTTCCAAATGCACTTTCTTGCATTTTATCATGCAAATACTGTCCAACTCCTCTAGAGTCACTTTCTCTTACATCATTCATCATCTGTCTTGCTATGTTTCTTTCTTCATCTGTCTTTGCTTCATCCATTAACTGTCTTGCTGCTGCCATATCTTCTTTTATTCTCATTCCTTCTGCGGATGTTCTGTACATCGGCTCTCCTTCAGATCCATTTAATGAAGCTTGTATTCCATTATCACTTACAGCTTGTCCTCCTGCTGCAATGCCTACTGATTTTGCATCTAAACCTTGTCCTTCTCCACTAGCTAATAATTCTGACGGACTTTTTCCTTTATCTGGAGGCCTATTATTAAATTTATTAATTTTTGAAGTTGGTGTTGCATTTCCTCCTGTACCACCTTTTGCTCCTTTTTTTGAACCTCCAAATCCAATTCTTCTCAACTGGTTAATACCTTGCATTGCTAAAGCACCGCCTAAAGCTGAGCCATTATCTAATGTAGAAGCTTTTTCAAATCCGAAGAACTTTCTCATAATTTTTTCTGCTGGCAGCATAAATCCTAATGCTGCTAATGCATATAGTAAGTTATCTGCTGCAAAATCAATTGCTGAACCTATAAGAATTGTATATAAAATTAAGTGTACCGGTTGTATTAATAAATTAAATACATATTCTTTTACCCACATATTAAATGCCTGTGCACTTCCATCGCTTATTTTATCTAATGGATATGTCATAGCCACAAATGGTGCAATAATTGTTAAAAACGCTAGCATTATCAATCTTTTTAAATATCTAAATAAAAACATTATTGTATATATAACTAATGCTATAAATATAATTGTAAAACCAAATTTTCTTGCCAAAATGTCATCATCTGACATTCGATCTGTAGGTTCTATCTGTAATTCTACTCTCGCTTTTCCCATTAAATTAGTTGGCCATACAAAGTATTCACCAGACCCTGTATCATCATTTGGTACAATAACCCCCTGCTCTCTAAATGCTTGTGCTAAAGACCCTTCATCTGTATCAAAAACTTTACTTTGTTCCTTTTGAGGTTCACTATTTTCTTCTCCATCTTTTGGTGGGATAACAACATTGTATCTATAATCTCCAAGTTTTCCATCTGATGACCCCACTCTAACATAATAAGGTTCGTTTGCTGTATCAATTGAGTCTAGCAAAGATTCTGTTATTGTTACTGCTAATGTCATTAAATAATGCATAAAGAATAATAAACACATTGCAATAATCCAGTCCATCAACCTTTGTTTATATTTCGCTCTATCTTCAGCTGCACTACTCATTACTATTCTTATTCCGACATAAACCAATATAATCATCATAACTACAACTGCAAAATTTCTAATAGATACATACCATTTTGCAATTGTGCCTTGTAATTCAGCTGCTGAAGATTTTTGTTCTTTTCCTTCTTCTCCAACCATAGTATCTACTTCGTCATATTTATTTGGTTGAAAAAAATTTACATCTAACATTGCAACTTTATTTGCAAATATTTCATATGGGCTTATTGCATACATTGGTAGATAAAAGTCCTGTGGTAATGCTTGTTCTGCAACATATGAAACTACAAAATCTGTTGCTCCCGCTGCTACAACTGTAGTTCCAAAAATACTAAGTCCTGCTGCAACAGCTCCCAAGCTAAGTCCTCCAGTAAATGGTGCTCCTGCAACACCAACAATAATAGAAATAGTGCCTGCAATTGCTCCTCCAATTGCTCCAAGTATTACAGGAACATTCGAAGTACTGTGCTCTAATTTCAGTAATGATACATCTGTGCCAAATATAACATTTTGCATAATATTAACAATACCGTCGCCAATAGCTAAAACCAAGTCTTTTATTGGCTCAAATAATACTCCTCCAATACCACCAGATACTGCCCCAAAACTTATTCCTGGATTTATAAAGTTAAATAATATAACAATTACTAAGATAGTTGCTATTTTTATTATTAAATTCTTGTTAGAAAATATTTTTCCCATACATCCTCCTAATAACCATATCCTGTTGTCCTCTTTCTTTTGTTCCTTTCCACTAATGTATTTAAGTTTGTATCCACAAACTCGAATTCTTTGCTTGTTGGGTTTATTTGTATTATAGCACTATCTGCGCCTACTTTCAATAGTCCTTCTCCTTTGAAGCATGTTACCAAGAAACCTGCTTCTCCTTCACTTAGCTTAAATACTTCTTTTAAATATTGTATTTCTGACTTGTCTTGTGCTAAAAATAGCTTAGTATCTGAAGATGTAAGTACTGCCTGAGCTTCTGGTTTCTCATAAAAGTCTTGGAATCTTTGAGAAATAATTGCTAAAGAAACATTTCTTTTTCTTGCACGTCTTGCCATTGTATTTAAGAAATCTACGGCTTCTGGGTATGGAAGTAACATCCATGCCTCATCTACAATTACCCTTTTCTTTGATGCTCTTTCTCTATCCTCACTGTTTTTCTTAACATATTTTTCCCATATCCATGCAAGTAATATTTGTTGTGCAAGTGGTCTTGCAAACCTTTCCTCTAGTTGAGATATATCTAAATTTATAAATAATGTTCCATCTAGTAAGTCAAATGTAGATTGTCCATCAAAATATGCCATTTGTCCGTCATATTCTCTTATATATTGTTTCATAACTTTTAGTAAATAGCTGTAATGGAAACTATAATCTTGGTTTTTATTTTCTTCTGCTTTTCTTTGTATTCTTCTATACCAAGAACCTATAGTTGGCATTTCTTTCTTTTCTTTTCCAAGCATGTTTCCACCCATGCTTCCATTCGATGTTTTGTATAAGCTGTTTGGGTCTCCATTTATTCCTAAACTTGCATATTCTTCTGAAACAGATTCTGCAATAATTTGCTTTGTAAGCTCATTAACTTCTTGACTTCTTGTACTACCTCTTGCCATTGTAAGTAATGCTTGTGTTACATCTTCCACCTTGTTTTCAACATTTAAAACTAGTCTCTCTCTTCCTGTTATTTCATCTTTTACAATTTCTGTTTCTAAGTCGAATATGTTTATAACGGTTGAAGACGTTGGAGAAAGTACAACATTTATTCCTCCTAAGCTTTCTGCAACTATACTATATTCACCTTCAGCATCTAATGCTAAACTTTGTATTCCCATAAGTACTGCTGACCTTGAAATTAAAGTCTTCATAGTAACAGACTTACCAGCACCAGATTTAGCAAATATAACCATATTATAGTTTGTTAAACTACTATGAAAATTATCAAATAAAATTGGTACCCCAGTTTGCTTATTTATACCTAAAGGTATTCCTGTTGGATGTCCTACTTCCGATGTAGTAAATGGAAAAACTGTTCCCATAGACCTACGGTCAAAAGTATGTGTTTTCTTTATCCTATCTTCCATTAAAGGAAGGTTAGATTTAAATGCATCTTCTTGCATACCCCATGCTGTTTTTATTCCTACTAAAGATTTCGCAACTTCTGTTGATAATAATTTTGTGTATTTATTTAAATCGTCTAAGCTATATGCAAATAAAGTTGATATAATAGATGCTTCATATAATTTATTATATCCTGCTGCAATTTCATCTCTTAATTGCTCTGCTTCCATTCTTTTTTGTGCTAAGCTACTTTCTCTGTTTATATTTCCTCTATCTGCTGCTACAATTCTTTCTGTTTCTAATTCGTTTATTGTTCTGTTTAGGTCATTTTGTGATTTTGACTCTAAAATTGGGTTTATATATATAGATGTATTAATATCTCCAAACATGTACATATCTCTAAACAATTCTGGGAATGTACACATTCTTGGTAATGCAGATACAAAGAAACTTCTAGCATATCTAGTAACATTAGATATAATTTCTAAGTGATCTATGTTGCTAGCATCTATTCCAGATGGAGCAATAAGTTCTTTTATAGTTTTCTTCTTTAAAATTTCGTATTCATCTGGTTTTGTATAATCATTACGTTGTTCTTTTAACTCATTTTTTTGAAGTTTGTTCTTTTTGCTCATTTTCTTTTGTACCTCCTTCTTCTTTTCTTGGTCTACCTTTTCTTCTTGCACGTTCTTCTTTTATAACATCTTGTGCCTCATCTGCGACTTTATTTCCAATTGCTGCTCTATTTTCATCTATAATAAGTTGTGCCATTTGTTCTATTAAGTCGTCCATCCTGTTTTCTTTTCTTTCAAGTGCTTTTTGTTTTTTTGATTTTGCCTCTACAACTGCATTATTTGCCTTGACAAAAGCCTCCTGCGTTATTTTTGCATCTAATGCTCTCATTTTCTTATCTAATACATCTGGAGCTGTTGAGTATAATTCGTCATATCCTGCTTTTAAAGCTTTATCTAGTCCATAAACTTCTGCGTCGTCTCTGTTATATGCTACATATAGCAAATCTACTAATCCATTTGAATCTAATATTCCTGCATTTATACCACAAACAGATAATGTTCTTATAATAGATTGCGCTCTTGTATATAATTCTGAAAATGCTAAATTTTTCTTTTCGTCTTTGTCAAAATCGTTTTGTCCTAATTCTGATGTATAATATGGAATAACAATATAATATTTTTTATTAAGTACATTTTTATTTAAGCTCATTCTTTCTGTTGTATAAATTATGTCTTTTCCATATTCACATAAGTTTGTTTGTTTAGTTAACTCATAATAAGCTTGGTCTAATTGTTGTTTTGAATATTTTCCAGAATCAACCATATTTTGATATTGCATTCTCTGTCTTTCTAATTTATCGTCTAATTCTTTAACCTTATCTCTATACGTTTGTATACTATTTTCCAAGTTTATTGTTCTTGTTTGTGTATATATTTGTATTGGATGTCTTAATGTATTTAAAAATTGAATAAATCCTTCTTCTACAGCATTTTTCTCTACTTCTGACATTAAGTCATAATTCACACCTTGGCACTCTACGACCATTATGTATCTTTCTCCATTTTTTTGTGAAATCATGTTATCTTCAATTTTGTCAAAGTCCATAAAGTCAAATACAGATTCTACAGTATAAGTCTTCTTTGAATCTTTCTTAACATCGTTACTTGATGATGTTTTTGTTGCTTGTTCTTCCTTTTTTTCTTTTGACTTAGAAGAAAAATATACGGCTACTAATATTATTAATAATAGTAAAAAAATTCCTAAAGCAACAGCTAATATTATTGTAATTGTATTAATATCATTTAGCATCGTTTTTTCCCTCCTTATAAACGTATATTTTGCTTCCTTTTGTCTTAAACATTATTGCTCTTTTTATAATATCATCTAAATTTTCTTCACCAACTTTTTTAGTAAAACCTAACCCTGATATTTCTGGCATTTTAAATGTTCCAATAGCAAAACCAACTAAAGCAAGTAATACTGTTATTGCTATTCCTACAATGTTTAATCCAACAAGAGAAAATATTCCATAAAATAATAGTCCTATTCCTCCGCCTACAATTGCATATATAAAACTCTTTCCTGTGAATACAAATAAAATTCTACCTTCGCCCTTCACATTTCTGGGTAAATTATATGTTCCCATAAATTCCTCCTTCGTATGCCCATTTATACTTAATATTAATTATAGCAAATTATGTAGAAAAAAGGTAGATAAAAAATAAAAAAAAGTGCATTGTCATGCACTTTTAATATTTTTGTAATCTTGTTGTAATATAATTATTCTGCTTTAATATTTTTTGATATGCCCATAACAATTGAAGCAATTGCTGAAGCAGCAAAAACTAAAATAGCACCAATTATATATGGTATCATTGTCTTTTTGTATTCAGCTTTTTCTTCAGCACTACCAATCATATATTTTATACCAAGTACTACTAAAACCACTACTGATACAACTATACCTACTGTTGTTATAATACCTATAATTTGTTGTCCTAAAGTAGTTATTCCAGATGTTTGGTCAAAAGTTCCAGTTAATTCACTTGGATTTATTGGTCCTGTTGGATTAGCAAATACTACGTTTGCCGTAAATAGTAATATACTTGCAACTAATATTCCGCAAAATATTTTTACTATTCTATTTCTTTTTGCTATCTTGCTCATTTATTTTCCTCCCTTTTTATTTGTATCTATAATTTTATCTTTTATAATAAGATAATTATAATATCATTTTTATACATTTTCTAGTATTGTAAGTACTATTTTCCATATACCAAAAGCTCCAAATATAACAATACATCCTACTATATATGGAATTAATGAATCTTTTACTTTTGCTTTTTGATCTACACTTCCTACCATAAATTGTATTCCTAACACTAGTCCTATAATTATAGCTATAGCTAAACCTATAAATAATAATATATTATATACATTATTTGATAAAGTTTTAGTATCACTTTGTGCTATTGGTGATTCTTGTCCTTCCCCGTAAATCTATAAAACTACTTCCATCTTGTATTATGCCACTTATACTCTGGTCTCTTTTCTTTTCCATCTCATCTGTATCTGCATATACAAAATTTATTTGAGAAAAAATGATAAAAAATACTAAAAAAATATATACTAATTTATTCTTTAGTTTTAGTACTTTCTTTATTTGCATATTTTCCTCCTTTTTTTAATATACTATATTCCTTTATAATTTTCAAGTATTGGGAAATAAATTATTACTCATGTTCATTATAAAAGTTACTACAGTTGATACCGAAAATACAAAAAATGCTCCGATTAAATATGGAACCATACTTTTTTTATATTCAGCTTTTTCTTCAATACTACCAACCATATATTTTATACCTAATATTATTAAAGTAATAACTGAAGCTATTATTCCTATTGTTGTTATTACACCTATTATAGGTTTAATTTTATTCATTGCTGGTTGTGCATCATCTGTTGTTAAAGTTGGTGGCTTATAATTGTCTGGATTGATACTTCCTTGTGGAGATGCATACACACATGATAAGCTAAATAAAATCATACAACATGTAAGTACCATTATTATTCTGTTAATTAGCTTTTTTGTATTGTTACTCATAATTACTCCTTTTTAGTGTATTATTTATATGATAACATACTTTTTTTTATTTTTCTACATATTTTTTTAATTTGTAATAAAAATGTAAAAAATAGAGGCTTATTACTAATAAAATAATAAACCTCTTTATATGTATTTCCCTAATATTTTCATTTTTCGCTAAATAATTCTTGTATTTCTCTTATACTTGTTCTTTTTTTCTTTGGTTTCGGCCTTAGTGTTATTGTTGTTCTGTAGTATTTTGCAATTAGTTCGTCTAGTTCTACGCTTATTTTATATGTAATGTTATAGTCTTCGTTGTTAATTATGCTTTCGTTTAGTCTCTCTCTTAATTTACAAATATCATCATTTAACATATAATCACTCTCCTTTTTATGCACCTTTCATTTTGTATATATTAAAAATACCATATTTTTACATGTTAGTCAACGGATTTGCCCTTTATTGACAGTATTTGCGTCGATTTTTGAATGACTTTTTATTCTATTTTTTTACCTTTTTCGACATTATATGATTTCTGATAGCAGCATACGTAAAAATCCCTAAAAAAAGTATAAAAATAGCTATAGATAAAATTTGCGAAATTCTGAAATTTTTTAACATTAAACTATCAATTCTTATTCCTTCTATCCAAAATCTTACAAAAGCATACAATATTAAGTATAAATAGAAAATTTCTCCTTTAAACTTTCTTTTTTGTTGTAATTTATACAGCAATAAAAATATTAAAAATGTACAAAGTGATTCATATAAAAAAGTAGGGTGTACACATTTTTTTATTCCATTTTCTATAATGCACATTTTCCATGGCAGGCTTGTTTGTGTTCCATATGCTTCTATATTTACAAAATTTCCCCATCTTCCTATACTTTGTGCTAAAGCTACGGCAGGAGCCAAATAGTCTAGCAAATCAAATAAATTTATTTCATGTTTTTTACAATATAAAATAATTGTTACAATTCCTCCAATTATGCCTCCGTATATTGCCAATCCACCATCTCTAATATCTAAAATTTGCATCGGATTTTCTATAAAATATTTTAAATTAAATATTACATAATATAATCTTGCACAAATAATGCCTATAGGAATTACTAATATACAAACATTTAAAATTGTCTCAAATTTTATTCCATATTTTCCTTTTATTTTTTTGCAATAAAATAAAGCACTAACAATAGAAACTACTATTATTAGTGCATACCAATAAATATCTATTCCAAATATATTAAAAGCTATTTTAGATATTTTTAATTTCAAATTAAGAATTGGAATTTCTACAATTTGCATCTTAATAACTTTATATGCCTATCTTTTTTCTTTGCAATACTTATTCAACTTAAATATTTTTCACTTATTTATCATATTTTATTTTTTTGCTTTATTATTTATAACATTTTATTTTATATTTTTTTATAAGTTGATATTTACAAAGTTAATAGTCATATTCCCTTCTATAAAATTTTTGAAAGGAACTTATTTTGGATTTATAATTGATAATATTTCATTTTTTTCAATAAATACTTCTTTTAGAATACTTTCTGTATATTCTTTAGTTACTGTATTAAATTCTTCTATATAGTCAAAACTATTTATTCCTTTCATTTTATCTGCTAAAAACATTCTAGCAATATCTGCAACACTATTGTATTCTATAGCATAATCCCCATATATTTTCTTTTTAATTCTAGTAAAATGTTCGTTATCTAGTCCATTTTCAATATATAATTTTACTTGTTTTGTTAATTCTTCATATATCTTTCTTGGATTTCTCGATTGTCCAGATATTGTAATATGTGCATATTCATCGCTAAATTCATAGTCAAAACTTGGCTCGTTCAGTAAAATATTTTCTTCATATAGTCTTTTGTATAATTCGGAACTCTTACCTATTATCATATTTAGTAAAATTTCAATTGCTATATGTCTTTTTACAAAGTTTTCTTTATTTTCTACATTGTCTTTATATCCAATAAGAAATAGAGGATTACTTAATTCCATGCTAACTTCTTTTTCTTTTTGGTTAATTCCTCTTTCTTCTTTTGCATATATTCTTTTTATCTCACCTTGATTTTCTTTTTTTATTAATCTTTTCTTTATTTCTTCTAATAATTTTTCTGGCTCAAAATCTCCACAAACTACCATTGTCATATTTGCAGGATTATAAAATGTATTATAACATTTGTATAACACATCTGGTGTTATTTTACTTATTGACTCTACTGTTCCTGCTATATCTATTTTTATTGGATTTTCTTTATACATGCAATCCATTGCATTCATATAAAGTTGCCAACCTGGGTCATCATCATACATCCCAATTTCTTGACCGATTATACCTTTTTCCTTTTCTACATTTTCTTCTGTAAAATATGGATGTTGTACATAATCCATTAGTTCATCCAAACCTTCATAAAAATTGTCTGTACATTCAAACAAATATGCTGTATGGTCATTTGTTGTATATGCATTTGCATCTATTCCTAGCGCCATTAATGTGTCTAGACTATTAGTTCCATCAGGTTGTTCAAACATTTTATGCTCTAAAAAATGCGCTACTCCATCTGGAATATATACCTCTTCTCCTGTATTTGGCATTATAAAATGATTATCTATAGAGCCAAAGTGTGTTCCCCATATTATATATTTTTTTATAGCATTTTTTTTAGGAATTATTATAATATCCATTCCATTTTCTAATTTTTCTATATATGCTTTTTCTTTTATCTTTGAGCTTTCTATTATTTTCATTCACATTCTCCTTTCTGTACAATTAATTTATATTTTGTTTTTATATCCATTTTTTATCTATTATTAGTTTTTCAAAAAATAAATTGTATTAATATTAATTTTATTTGCTATGTCTACAATTTGTTCTCTTTTAACTTGTTCTATATTTTGTTGGTAATCTTTTATTGTTGTATGTTCATTAGATAATTCTTGTCCATAATCATATGTTATTTCTGTATCCTGTTCTGCAGAAATACTTTTAACACTTGATATTATTAATTTTTTTGCATCTTCTATATCTTTATCTGTGAAATTTCCTTTTTTCATATCTTCAATTTGTTCTTTTATGGTTTCTAAAGCCTTTTCATATTTGTCTATGTCTATACCGCAATGAACTAATATAACATTTTTTGTTCTTATATAACTAGAACTTGCAGTATATGCTAAGCTATTTTTTTCTCTTACATTTTGGAACAACTTAGAATTTGCTCCGCCTCCCAATATAGCATTATATACTGATGCTGCAAATCTTGAGTTTTTATTATTGTCATCTATTTGTAAGCCTAATACCAATTTTCCTTGTGTTACATCCATGCTTTCTTCTACTGTTTTAGTCTCTGATTTCTGCTTTTTTTCTGTCACTTCATTATTTATTACATATTCGGCATTTCTTGATTCTATTTTCTTGTAATCTTTTTTCTATAATTTTTTCTGTATTATCATTATCAAATATTCCAGAATAGTAGATATCTATTTTACAATTTTTTATTAATTCTTTATAATATTCATAAAGATTTTGAGGAGTTATTTTTTCCAAATCTTCTACATATCCATATTTATATAATCCATATGGCTCTCCTTTAAATATTTCTTCTATACATCTGTCTAATGAATACCTTGCTTTATTATCTATTTTTCCATTTATAATTTGCTTTAAGTTTTCTTTTTCACCATCTACATATTCTTGTTTAAATCCATTATTTTCTACAAAAGGATTTGTTACTATATCTAACAAAATGTTTATGCATTTTTGTGTAAGTTCTTCTTTTTCTGGTAAAAATTCCTCATTTAAAGCTTCTAAATAAAACTTTATAATATGATTATCTCCTGTTTTTTCTATTCCACAGTCAAAACTTGCTCCATACATCTCTTCTAGTTCTTTGCTAATTTTGTCCTGAGATATTATATTTTTTGTCCCTCTTCTTAAAACAGCTGCAATTAAAGCATCTTTAGTAACATTTTCTCTTTTTAATGGAGTTGCTAAAAAAACTGCATATAAGTTTGTTTTAAATTGATTTGTTTCTATTTTATGAATTTTTATTCCTTCCATATTTTTTCATTCCTTTCTTTTATATTCTTGCCTTTCTATTTTAGAATTACAAGTTATTTTATAGTAATAATTATTTATTTTTCTTTTAGATTTTATTGCTTTTCTTATTATAATACATTTTTGGAAATTTTATACACTTTATATAAATTTATTTATATAATTTATGAGTTTATTTTATAGTAAAAATTATGTTAAATCACATTAAATATTATTTATTTTTTCAATTTAATGTATTTACACATTTTTAATATTAAATAACACATATAATTCACAATTTATATACATTAAGTGGATTATTTTCTTTTATTTTTTATCTTTTATATGACTATATAATCTAAATAATATATATTTCCTATTTATAAATTTTAATCCGTATTAAAAAATTAAAAGGCGCTTTCAAATAATTTTGAAAAACGCCTAAATATATGTAACTATTAATTAAAATTTTCTTTTTCTAGCTGCCTCTGATTTTTTCTTTCTTTTTACACTTGGCTTTTCATAGTGT
>ERZ779898.237-NODE-237-length-27826-cov-3.227684_pt1 | contig 27826 bp, 23 predicted proteins | sample MGYA00511902_ERZ779898 | MGnify/ENA primary metagenome ERZ779898 (study PRJEB29588, sample SAMEA2144588) | human gut metagenome | biome: human gut; feature: human-associated habitat; material: faeces | place: Denmark | collected 2008/2010 ...
CCATGGATTCCACCGGCAATGTTTAACCTGACAGGAATCAATATGGATCATTTTACGATGAAACTTTTGTCGTTAAAGGAAAATCCAAACACGGATTACGTGATTCTGCAGTTACACGGCGGTGGTTATACGGGAGCTGTGCGCAATGCGTATTATGTGTTTGCAGGATTATATAACGAGCTGAGCCATGGATGCAATGTGCTTACTCCGGATTATCGTGTGGCCCCGGAGAATCCATATCCGGCAGCACTTGAAGATGCATTGGCATCATACCGCTGGCTGCTTTCCAAGGGATATTATGGAGAACAGATTATCCTTGCCGGAGATTCGGCAGGCGGTGGACTGGCGATGGCACTCTGTATGTATCTGCGGGATCATAATATGCCGGTACCGGGAGGAATCATAGCCATGTCTCCGTGGACGGATCTGACGGCCAGCGGGGAGTCTTATGAGACCAATTATGAGAAAGATCCACTGTTTGGAAATACGAAGGAGAGTCTGATTTACCAGAATGATTATCCGGGGGAACATGACCGGATGGACCCGTATATTTCTCCGCTGTTTGGAGATTTCCGGGGATTTCCGCCAATGCTCATACAGGTTGGATCGATTGAGATGCTTCTGAGTGATTCGGTTTCGGTAGCGGCAAAGGCAAGGGAGCAGGGGGTAAAAGTGCGCCTGTCTGTTTATGAAGGGATGTTTCATGTGTTCCAGATGGCATATCTGAATATTCCAGAATCAAAGAAGGCATGGGCAGAAGCCGGCAAATTCATTGATGTGCTGCGCACGGACAGCAGACTGTAAAAATTATTACAAAAATGGCGCGGAATTTTTTTACATATTGCATAAACGCCTAGATACGTCTACATTTCCATGGAGTAAGCCTCCACATGATGTAGAAATGTGGGTTGACAATAACACAAGATGTAGTGTAGTCTTGTATTTGTTAATGAAAATATACAAGATATAGGGAGTAATCTCTATATCTTATATTTTGTGTAAACAATCGTTTATAAAGATAGACTTTGAGAGGAAGATGGAACATGAAAATTATTAAGAGAAGCGGAGTCGAGGTATTTTTTGATTCGAATAAGATCGTTGCGGCTGTACAGAAAGCGAATGCATCGGTAATCGATTATGAAAAACTCAGCGATGAGCAGATTCAGGAGATTGCCGATAATGTGGAAGTGGCATGTGAAAACATGAAACGATCTGCCAGCGTGGAGGAAATCCAGGATATGGTAGAGAACCAGCTGATGAACCAGCATGCATTTACGGTTGCCCGTAATTATATTACATACCGTTATAAGAGAGCGCTTGTGCGTAAATCCAATTCTACTGATGAACAGATTCTGTCCCTCTTAGAGTGTAACAATGAGGAAGTAAAACAGGAAAATTCCAATAAAAATCCTACTGTAAACAGTGTACAGAGAGATTATATGGCGGGAGAAGTCAGCAAGGATATCACGAAGAGATTCCTGTTGCCGGAAGATATTGTGGAAGCACATGAAAAAGGACTGATTCATTTCCATGATGCAGATTATTTTGCGCAGCACATGCATAACTGCTGTCTGGTGAACTTAGAGGACATGCTGCAGAATGGTACTGTAATCAGCGAGACCGGAATTGACCGTCCGAGAAGTTTTTCCACGGCCTGCAATATAGCAACACAGGCGATTGCGCAGATTGCAAGTTCGCAGTATGGAGGACAGAGTATTTCACTGTCCCATCTGGCACCGTTCGTACAGGTGAGCCGTGAAAAATTCCGGATACAGGTCCGGACAGAGTTTGAAAAGATCGGGCTGGATCTGGATGAGGAGAAAATCAATAAAGTAGCAGAGATGCGTGTAAGAGAAGAGATCAACCGTGGTGTGCAGATGATCCAGTATCAGGTGATCACGCTTATGACCACAAACGGTCAGGCTCCGTTTATCACGGTGTTTATGTATCTCGACGAAGTGCCGGAGGGACAGACCAGAGATGACCTGGCAGCGATCATTGAGGAGATGCTGCATCAGAGAATCAAGGGAGTAAAGAACGAAAAAGGAGTATTTATTACCCCGGCTTTCCCGAAACTGATTTATGTACTCGAAGAAGATAATATCCATGAGACTTCCAAGTATTTTTATCTGACACGCCTGGCTGCACAGTGTACGGCAAAGCGCATGGTTCCGGATTATATTTCCGAAAAGAAGATGAAAGAACTGAAAGTGGACAAGAACGGGGAAGGACACTGCTATCCATGTATGGGATGCCGCAGTTTTCTTACTCCGTATATTGACCCGGAAACCGGAAAACCGAAATATTACGGACGTTTTAACCAGGGAGTTGTGACGATCAATCTGGTGGATGTGGCATGTTCTTCCGGAAAAGATGAGAAAAAATTCTGGAAGATTCTCGATGAGCGTCTAAAACTGTGCTACCGGGCACTGATGTGCAGACATAAGAGACTTCTTGGCACACCGAGTGATGTGGCTCCGATTCTGTGGCAGAACGGAGCGCTTGCCCGTCTGAAAAAGGGAGAGACGATCGACAAACTTTTATTTGGCGGTTATTCCACCATCTCTTTGGGATATGCGGGATTGTGCGAGTGTACCCGTTATATGACAGGTGTTTCCCATACGGAGCCGGAGACCGGAACACCATTTGCACTGCGTGTCATGCAGCGTCTGAATGATGCCTGTGCAGAGTGGAAAGAAAAGGAAAATATGGATTTCAGTCTGTACGGTACGCCGCTGGAATCCACTACCTATAAATTTGCAAAGTGTCTGCAGAAGCGTTTCGGTATCATAGAGGGCGTAACAGATAAAAATTATATTACGAACAGTTATCATGTGCATGTGACGGAAAATATCAATGCTTTTGATAAACTGAAGTTTGAGTCACAGTTCCAGAAGCTGTCTCCGGGTGGTGCAATCAGCTATGTGGAAGTACCAAATATGCAGGATAATATTGATGCCGTGATTGCCGTCATGAAATACATTTACGATAATATTATGTACGCGGAGCTCAACACGAAGAGTGATTACTGTATGGAATGTGGCTATGACGGTGAGATCAAAATTGTTGAGGAAAAGGACAGCGGAAAACTCGTCTGGGAGTGTCCGAACTGCGGAAACCGTGATCAGGATAAGATGAGTGTTGCACGTCGTACGTGCGGGTATATCGGAACACAGTTCTGGAATCAGGGACGTACACAGGAAATCAAAGAAAGAGTATTACATTTATAAAACATGGAAGAAAACAAACGGAAACAATATGCCCATTTGTATGAACACCATGAGGTAGAAGATCCACAACCCCGGGAAGAGAAAGAAAAACCCATCGGGCCGAGTGGCAGAAACCGCCATCGGCCGATGGTGGAAAAGGTATGCAGACGCATCGCCTTTTCTTTCCTGGCCATGGCGGTTGTTCTGTTACTTGCATTGAATTATTTTCAGATCAAAGAGGCAAAAAAGGAAGCGGTTTTGGAATATATCCGCAAAGAAAAGCAGCAAATGAAAAATCGTGAGACAGAAAAGACGGACCAGCTTGCAATCTTAGACCAATATGATATATTATATAGTATGTATCCGGATCTGGTTGGATGGATCAAAGTTGACGGGACACCAATCGATTATCCGGTGATGCAGGATCATACAGGCGGGGAATATTATCTGAAACACAATTTTGAAGGAAAAGATGATAATAAGGGAAACCCGTTTGTTTCCGCAGATGCCAGCATTGATCCGATGGATCAGAATATTGTGATCTTTGGGCACAACGTAAGTGATGGAAGCCAGTTTGGAGATCTGGATGCCTATCTGGATAAGAAATTTTACAAAAAGCATCCGGTGATTACTTTTGATACGATTTATGAAACTGGACAATATCAGATTGTTGCGGTGGTAAAGACACATGTAAAGGAAAAAGACGAATCCGGATTCCGTTATTACTGGTTTCGGAATTATAAAAACCGGAAAGAGTTTCAGAATCTGCTGGATTTTGTGGAAGAGAACCGTGTGTATGATACAGGGGAGCATCTTATCTATGGAGATACCACAATTATGCTCTCTACCTGTGAATACACGGTAAACAATGGGAGACTCGTAGTCATAGCAAAAAGGATATAGGGCAGAAGATGAAAAAATTAGGGATGATGAAAACGATACTGATGATGGGATGTGCGCTGGCGTTGCTTTTTGCAGCCGTTCCGCAGCCGGTTATGGCAGCCAGATGAATCTGACGGTTGGAACAACCAATGATGCAAAAGCCGGGGATACGGTAACGGTACGTCTGGTCGGAAGCAATAATCCGGGACTTTCGACATTTGCAGCAAGACTGGCATATGACGATTTTGATCTGGAATATGTAGGAACCACATGGGCAAATACGATTTCTTCGGATTCGGGAAATATTGAGCTGGTTTCCCCGGTTACGGAAAATAATCAGCAGGCACTTAATCTTTCGGCAATTTTAAATAAGACTTATTCCCAGAATGAAACCATTGCCACGGTTACCTTTAAGGCGAAAAATGCATATACAACGATGCCGGTTACCCTGACAGTGCGTGAAGTGACGGATGCAAGTTACAATCCGGTTACGGTTACAACGGTTGTGGATGCTTCTGCAGGACAGACACAGAGCCAGTCACAGTCCCAGAGTCAGTCGTACAGTCAGGATGACACAGAGTATACAGATGATATAGATGATACAGACGATACGGACGATACGGACGATACCGATTCGTATGATGATACAGACGATATGCAGGATTCCCAGAGCAGCAGTGGGAATACACATAAAACTTCATCGAACAAAAAGAATAACAGTGGAAATACATCAAAAAACGGAAACCGGACAGATGCAACACCAAAGACAGGTGCGGTTGATCTGCGGATGGTATTTGGAGCAGCAGTAATTGTTTTTTTACTGGCAGCAGCAGGCTGCATCCGTTTCCTGAATAAAAAGAAAGAGTAAATTATGAATTATGCTGGAATTAAGTATTGTGACATCGCAAACGGTCTCGGCTGTCGGACGGTACTGTTTGTATCCGGATGCCGCAATGCATGTAAGGGCTGTTTTCAGCCACAGACATGGGATTTTACCTATGGAGAATGTTTCGATGAGCAGGTACAGCAAAAGGTGCTTGATTCACTGAAACCGGAGTATATAGAGGGAATGACCCTGTTGGGAGGAGAGCCGTTTGAGGAAGAAAATCAGGAGGCTCTTCTTCCTTTTATGAAAAAAGTAAAAAGTTTGTATCCGGATAAGAATGTCTGGGCATTTACCGGATATATATATGATAAAGACCTGATTTTGGGAGGCAGAAAACATACGAAAGACACGGATGACCTGCTTTCCCTGATCGATGTACTGGTGGACGGTCCATTTATTGAGGAACAGAAGGATATTACGCTCAAGTTCCGGGGATCAATCAATCAGCGCATTCTTGACTTGAAAAAAACCATGGAAAGTGGCAAAATAGTTAAGTTGATGGAATAGTTATGAAAACGAGGATGGATACATATGAAAAAGCATATTAATGCATTGTTGGGATTTGTCTGTTATACAATCGGTGTGATTGCAGCAGCATATTACGGGTTGTGGAAGATGCTTGTGCTTCCGCTTCATACTCTGGCAGTTTCTTTTCTGGCAGGGGATCTGAATGTCACACTGCTTGCGGTATGTGTTGTCAAAATACTTTTTTCAACAACGATGGCAGGATTGATCTGGTGCATTGGCTATATAGCCTATAATCACTTTAAAGGCACACAGGATCCGGACTGGGAAACTATGGAGAAAGAGTACATGGCAGAAAAAGAAGAGAAAGAGAGGCAGGCATCGTGATTTTACGGGTTCCGGAATATTATGAGAAATTTTCCTGCATTGCATCCCGCTGCAAGGACAGTTGCTGTGCAGGCTGGGAAATTGACATTGATGAGGATTCCTATGCATATTACAACAGTGTGGAAGGCAAATTTGGCAAAAGACTCAAAGAAAGTATGTATGAGGCCGATCCGGATGATGATGGCGGTGGATACCGTTTTAAGCTGAAAGGGAAGAAACGCTGTGCCATGCTCAATGATCATAATCTCTGTGATCTTTATACAGCACTTGGGGAAGAGGCTCTGTGTGAAGTGTGTACAGAATATCCGCGTTTTTCCCTGATTTACGGAGATGTGGAGCAGAAAGCACTGAGTCTTTCCTGCGAGGAAGTCGGACGGATTCTGTTTGAGCGGACAGAACCGGAAAAGCTGGTGGATATAGAGCTGCCCGGAAATTGCGATGACGGTGAGGACGATCCGGCATATGTTGCATTCATGGAGTGGGTGCAGCAGGAGTCGGTGAATATTCTGCAGAATCGTACCCATAATATTCCGGAGCGCATGAGAGAGTTTCTGGCGTGGTGTGACCGTGTACAGACCGTGATCAATTATGCACAGGCAAAAGAGGATATGTCGGTACTGGCAGACTGGAGATACGAAGATGCCGGTCATGAACTTCGGGAGTGGGAGCAGAAAAATATTGAGGGAAAAGAGAAGCCGGTTCGTGCACTTTCTTATGAAGATTTTGAGGAACGTTTTGCGGTTTTTGCCGATATGGAAGAGCTGGATGAGGAATGGGTTCACACCAAGGAAGAATTCGAAAAGCTGTATCACAAAGATACCTATGAGGCATTTCTGACAGAATATATGCGATCATCGGATTATTCGGAACTTGGCTATGAACATCTTCTGGTTTATTTTGTGTATCGTTATCTGATGAATTCGATATATGATTATGATATTTTATCCTATGCCAAAATGATTGTGATGGCAACCCTTGTGGTACGAGATATGGATGCGGCACGTTTTTACAGAAACGGTGGCAAATTCACAATGTCTGACCGTATTGATGTAGCGCGTATTTTCTCAAAGGAAGTGGAACATTCCGAAGGAAATGCACAGGATCTGAAAGAAATGTGTATGATGGAAGAAATTGCGAAAGTGGATGCACTTTGCAGACAGATTTAAACGTTTATAACAGAGATAAAACAGGCATCTGGCGAACCCCGGATGCCTGTTTTGTATTATGCTTTATTTGTCTAACAGATCGGTATAGAAATCTGCGTAATCCTTGCGGTTGTCCTTGCAAAAATCAATGGCAGCAGATGGATGCTTGTTCAGACGTCCGGTCAGCAGATACGGAATATCATATCCCCATACGGCACCGGTTTCTTTGAGCGGCAGCATATAGTCTTCTAAGAACCGGAGTACCGGGAATACATTGTATTTCGGATTTTTCAGAAAACTCAGAAGCAGTTCCATGGCACAGTTTCCGGCACCCCGCCCCATGGACATCATGGTAGCATCTAAAAGACTGACACCGTGGGAGAGTGCTTCGATCGTGTTGGCAAAGGCAAGCTGCTGGTTATTGTGTGCATGCATACCGATGTATTTGCCGTATTTTTCTCCAAGTTCGGTGTATTTATCTGCAATCGCACGGATCTGTTCCGGGTAAAGAGCACCGTAACTGTCCACGATATAAATGCCATCGGCGCTGCTTTGACCGACCATTTCAAGTGCCTGGTCAATATCGGATTCTTTGGCATTGGAGATTGCCATGATATTACAGGTTACCTCGTAGCCCTTTGCCTTGGCATCTTCAATCATTTCGATTGCAGCAGGCATCTGGTGCACGTAAGTTGCCACACGAACCATGTCAATTACACTGTCTTTTTTGTCAATGATATCTTTTTTGTAATCGCAGCGTCCGACATCTGCCATGACGGAAATCTTCATATCGGAGTTGTTGTCACCAACGATCTCACGGATGGATTCCTCATCACAGAACTTCCACTTGCCGAATTTATTTACGTCAAACAGCTCCTTGGAAGCTTTATAACCAAACTCCATATAGTCAACGCCGGCCTTTACATTGGTGCGGTAGAGTGCGTTGATAAAGTCATCGGAGAACATAAAGTTGTTTACGAGTCCTCCGTCACGAATGGTTGCGTCCAATACACGAATATCGGAACGTGCTGTCATTAAGTCTCCTTTTTGAGCCATTTTTGTTTCCTCCTTGTGGTTCTTTGAATCTTTTACACTTTAACGCTTTGACGCGTGTGAGTATATAATAACACAATTCGATAAAAATGCAAGCAAAAACTTTACTTTTTTCATGTCTCCTAATATAATTAAATTGGGTGAAAGCCCGAAGGAGGATAAAATGATATACTTATTAGGAACATATGAACACGCACTGGTTGCTTTTATCGGTGTTTTATTTGCTTTTGCAGCGACCTGTATTGCAATTGCAAAATTAAACGGGTATCTGCCGAAGGACATGGGAAGACAGTATGCACATGATGGAGCTCTTTCCGCAGGAAAACCAAGAGGTGCGGGTATTATTTTTGTGTTGACTTTTGTTGTTTCCGCATTGTTGTTTGGCAAAATGAATAAGGAAATTATCATTTATCTGGTGCTGATCGTCATCGAAATGTTCACCGGATTCTTTGATGATGCCGCAGAAAAACCATGGGGAGAGTATTTAAAGGGAATTCTGGATCTGGCAGTGGCAGTCGTTGTAGCCATTTCCTATCTGCATTACAATTCCAGTGAGATCACCATTGCCATTACGGGAACGACCATCGTGATTCCACCGGTTGTATTTGCCATTCTGACCGTTATTCTGGTGTGGGTTTCCATCAATGTTACCAACTGTTCGGATGGTGTGGATGGATTGTCGGGAACACTGACCATTATCACGTTGATGAGTGTGTTTGTTCTTGACAATATTTTAAAAGTCAATGATTCTTTCAATTACTGTATTTTACTGTTTGCGGTATGTCTGCTGGGATATCTGTGGTATAACGCAACACCGAGCAAGCTTCTTATGGGAGATGCCGGATCACGTGCAATGGGTATTTTTATTGCCATTGCGGTATTGAAGATGCACAGCCCGTTTATGTACCTGCTGGTTGCTGCGGTACTTATCGCAGACGGTGGTCTTGGTCTGGTAAAGGTTTCACTGCTTCGGTTTTTAAAGATACATATTCTAAAGAATACCATCACACCGATTCACGACCATGTAAGAAAAAAGGGTGGGTGGTCCAATGCCCAGGTGGTATTTCGCTTTGCCATCATTCAGATTGTAATTTCACTTGCAGCAATTTATCTGGTTATGATTTAAGTTGTAGTTATAATTGGAGGCTTTATGCGTTTTGTTTCCATTGAAGATGCCAGACCGGGAATGTGTCTTGCGTATGATTTATATGATTCCATGGGACGTACCATGGTGGGAAGTGGCTGTGAACTGACGGCTTCCTATATCAATAAACTAAACGAATACGGATTTAGCGGTATTTATATCGAGGATGAACAGTCGAAAGATATTTACATCGAAGCAACAATACCGGAAAAACTGCGCCAGGAAGGGTTTAAATGTGTGCAGGAGAATGATATTGACCGTTGTGCCGAGATTGCACAACAGATTGTGGAGAATCTTTTGTCCAGAAAAAATGTGTGTCTGGATATGACAGATCTGCGCTCATACGATGATTATACATATGCACATTCGGTGAATGTTGCGGTGCTCTGCTGCGTGATCGGTATGGGGATGGGAATGAGTGAACGCGATCTGAATTATCTGGTTACAGCGGCTCTTTTGCATGATCTTGGAAAACTTGCCATTCCAAAGGAAATACTAAACAAACCGGGCAGGCTGACACCGGATGAATACCAGCTGATGAAGACCCATTCGACCCGTTCGTACCAGCTGCTTTCGAAGCGCTGGAATATTTCGGCGCATATCAAGCAGACGGTACTTCTTCATCATGAAAATGTAGATGGAAGCGGATACCCACAGGGGCTGATGGGAGATGAACAGTCACTCTCCGTAAGAATTGTACATGTGGCGGATGTGTATGATGCGCTGACATCAAGACGTCCGTATAAGAAACCATATTCTCCTTATGAGGCAGTAGAATATCTCATGGGAGCCTGTGGCATCATGTTTGACAAAAACGTTGTGGAAGTGTTTATGGAACGTGTCCCACTGTTTCCGAGAGGGACGGAGGTAAACCTGTCGGACGGACGTAAGGGACTGATCTATGAAAACAAGGGACCGCATAATTTGCGTCCGGTTCTGAATATGCCGGATGGAACCAAACTGGATCTGATGGAAAATAAAAACTTAAATGTTACGATTCTTCCACCGGAATATCTTGATACGGTTTCTCCAGATTCGGAAGAGCCGGGAAGAAAGAAGATGGTTCAGGAAACTGCCAGAAAAAAAATCATGATCGTAGATGATATGAAGACTAATCTGGATGCCATGCGTGGAATTCTCGAGGATGAGTATACCGTCATTCTCTGTAAATGCGGAAAACAGGCATTGCATTATCTGGAACACAATGAGTTTCCGGATCTGATCATTATGGATGTTGATATGCCGGAAATGAACGGAATCGAGACTACCATGAGAGCAAACAAGCTCACAGGGGGCAGGATACCGGTTCTGTTTGTCACGGCCATGTGTGATGCGCATACGGTAATGACCTGTCGGAGACTGCATGCGGCAGGATATATTGTGCGGCCATATAAAGCCATTTATATCAAATCCGAAGTAGAGCGGATATTTAGTGGTTGGAGGTAAAACGGATATGGGACTGGTTTTCCATCTGATCTGTCTTTTTTTTACACTGTTTGTATTACAAAGTTATGTCAGCAGCGGGTTTCACGAAAGGGAACGCCGGCTGCTGCCGTTGGTTTTAGGGCTGATTGCACTGAACAGTTTTTATCGCATTACCTATTATGTTACGGGAGAGGCACAGACACTTCGTATACTGACAGATTTACTGGCCATTCACATGCTGTATCTTATGATTCATTATGTGGGTGATTTTATGAAATTCCAGCTGAAACTCAGGACGGAAGTGATTTTGTTCTGCAGTCTGGTGATGTTTAATTCCATGTTGATTATACGTGCTGCGCAGCGCGAGACGTATCAGGATGCGTTTCGGATTGCGCTGCTTTGTTATACGGGAATTCTTCTGGGGCTGGCTACTTATGTGAGAGTGAAAAGCGAGGTTTCTGTCTGGGAGGGACATGTAAATGATATGTTGTATCTTGGCATGGCACTTCCGGGAGTTGCAATGTTGTTTCGCGCAGTTACGCCGAAAGCGGAAGAATTTCTGGTGCCGGGAGCTTTTGAAATTTCCTGTCTGATTGTCTTTTATCTGATGATGACGGGAAGATTATCCAATGTGACGAACATTATCCGGGAAAACTTTTATAATATCAGTGATATCCCTACGTTTTTGTTTGACAACAGAATGCGTTACCGGGATGCCAATGCCAGTGCCAGACGATGGTTTCCGGAAATTGTGGGGGAACTGACGGACGATCCGCAGGAGTACCCTTTTTATACCAAAATGATGCGTTGGAGTAAAGACCCGGATCAGGATTATGTGGTTCAGTGGAAAGAAAGTTATTGCAGGTGTCAGCTGCATCCGGTCTGCAGTGAAAATGTGGTGAGAGGATATATTCTTACTCTGCTCGACATCACACAGCAAAAGAAGGAAACGGTTCTGATGGAGGATCTGAAAAAGAAAGCAGAAGAACAGTCATTTTTAAAAAGCCGTTTTCTGGCATCGGTCAGTCATGATCTGCGCAGTCCGCTGCATGCGATTATCGGAGGTTCGGACATTTTAAAAAGGCAGAATCTTCCGGATGAGAGCAAAAACATTCTTGAATATATCCGTATCGCGGGAAATAATCTGCTTGAACAGGTGGATACCATCCTTGCATATTCGAAGCTGGAAGCAGGAATGTTGACGCTCAAAGACAAAACATACAATTTTTATGAGATGATCGAGGAACAGGCCCGTCTTTGTCTGCTGAATATCCGGGAAAAAGATATCGTATTTACCGTGAGGTTTCTGGACCGGTTTCCGGAGCAGGTAAGTGGGGACTATTTACGTGTGGCACAGATTTTTCAGAATATTTTATCGAATGCCTGCAAGTTTACGGAACAGGGAACGATCACGCTGTCACTCCACTGTAAGATGGAAGAAGGACAGGTATGGTTTGACGGCTGTGTGGAAGATACCGGCGTGGGAATGACAAAGGAAAAACTTGCACAGGTATTTGCGGAATATGTTTCGTTCTCCGAGGATATGGGGGTAGAGGGCTTTGGCCTGGGTCTGTCAATTGTCAGACAGCTCGTAGAAATGATGCATGGCTGGGTAAGAGCAGAGAGTGATCCGGGAAAAGGGACACGCGTATCTTTTGGGTTTTATCAGAAACAGGTTATGGCTGAGATATCAGAGCCGAGAAACATCGGACGGGAAATATTAAAAGAACAGAATGATCCGCAGGTCGAAGAAATACAGCCGAACTGGATTTATCCGCGGGCACGTGTCCTTCTGGTGGATGATATGGAAGCAAACAGGGTGATTTTTCAGGAACTTGCGGCTCCATGGAAGTTTATACTGGATCTGGCGGTGTCAGGAGAAGAAGCTGTACAGATGGTAAAAGAACGGGAATACCAGATGATCATTCTGGATCAGATGATGCCGGGAATGTCCGGATTTGAGACGGCGGATCAGATACAAAGATACAGTCATGCACCGCTTGTTCTTATGACAGCGGATATTTCTGACGAAGTGAGAAGCCGTTCCATCCGGCATGGATTTACCGATTTTATGCCGAAACCGATCCGGCTGCAGCGGATGAGGCAGGTTTTAGAAACCGGAATTCCGGTAAGATACAGGGAACTTCCGAATCCGGTCGATGCGTCAAAGAAGGCGAAAGCCACAGGGCAGAGGAACGCTACGGATATCCGTACGCTGGAATCTTATTGGAAAGAGGTGGAGGGTTTACTTCCGAAACTTCCGGAATATGTCCAGCGGGATCTGCATATGTTTCAGACAAAAGTTCATGGAATCAAAGGGATCAGCCGCCAGATTGGAAAAGAGGAGATTGCCCAGCAGGCAGAAATTATGGAGATGGCGGCAAAGACCGAAAACCGTGCCTTTATAAACCGGAATCTGCATATCTTCTTAGAGCAGCTGCGGGGGACGGTGAAAGAAATAAAACAGGAGACCAAAGATTTACCGGAGAGTGGTCACATACTTCGGCAGGGAAAACTCCCCATGATGGATGAAGAGCAGCGACGACTGTGCTGGAAAGGGTTAAAGTATGGATTTGATACCTATGATATTGCACAGATTGAGGAGAATATAAAGATACTTTCTGAACATGAATTACCGCCGGAAGAAAAAGAAAGGCTTCCCGTGGTAAGGGAAGCCTATGAAAATCTGGATTATGAAATCGGAAGCAAAGCCTGTATGTTTTAGACACGGCGGCGCAATAACGCATAGAATTTTTCAATATGGAAAGGTTTTCCCTGAACCGCCCGGACTTTCAGGCGGTTTTCTTCATTGAAACCTACCAGAATGTTGTGATTGGCTTCTGCCAGGTAATCCATAATACCGTCAATATCGGATTTGGTATTTTTCGGACAGTTTACATACATATGTTTGTTTGCGGTAATATGCATGGTATAAGAGATGCTGAAATGATACCAGAGCATTTTGTGGAGCGTCGAATGTTTATAGATCCACAGAATCTCCTGAATAGGCACAATGGCATTTCCATATGGTGATGTCATGATAAAATAATGTTCGGTAATAAACATATCCTCCGTTGCCAGCTGTGGAAGTGTTGCAAGTTCTTCCTCGGCCTCGGCGAGAATCTGACCCGGATGTCCGAAGACGATCAGGTTCTGGCACGGTGGGGAAAGCACCGGGAACCGGATATAGACCATACAGACAAAAAGATACAGGACGGTATAAATCATGGAACCGAAATACGCGAAGAATAAAATGCGCGTCGTGGTTAAATGATAGTCAGGCTCACTGAAATAATACGAAGACAGCTGATTGCGGATACCGGTTTCGGTCCAGTTCAGGTCAGAGGAAAGCTGGGACAAAAGTGCCAGATAAGATTCTTTTCCTTTGACGATCCGGCCGGTGACGGTCAGACGGTCGATCGTAGGGAGTCCTTCCTCACATGTATGCGGGGTAAGGAGAATGATGCTGCAATTATTTTTCTGTGTGGTGTAATAATAATATCCGCGGGTCTGTCCATAGGTTTCACAGGTATATCCGCTGAATTTCAGATCCGTGAAGGTCATGCGCACATAACGGTGATGGTCCTTGTATGCATCCGCAATTTTGGTATTGTCGGAAAGCTGTGCAGGCCGCAGCATGGCACCCAGTGGAAATACGATCCAGAGAACTGCAAGCAAAACCAGATATATTATTGGAGAAAAAAGTCTTCTGCGATAGAAGGCCTGAATATTTTTGGAAATATAATGTTCGTAGTTGTCAGGCATGGAAAATCCTTTCTGTATTTCAACTTATGCATTCAGTATAAAGGTTTCGGGAAGAATAATCAACCTTGCTTTTGCCATAAAAACTTGCTAAACTATGATACAAAGCAGGAGGAAAAGAATGGACGCGTATACGAGTTTTGCGCAGGTTTACGACCTGTTTATGGATAATGTGCCCTATGATGAATGGTGTGCATATATTTGTGAGACATTAAAAAAGCATGGAATTGCAGACGGACCGGTGCTGGATCTGGGATGCGGAACCGGAGAACTGACCCGGAGACTGGCAGCCTGTGGGTATGATATGACCGGTGTGGATGTTTCTGTGGATATGCTGCAGAAAGCCATGGAAAAGCAGACAGATCCGCCGATTCTTTATCTGCTGCAGGAGATGCAGACACTCGAACTGGATGGATGTGTGCGGGCAGTCTGCTGTACCTGTGACTGTGTCAATTATGTGCTTGAGCCACAGGAACTTTCCGATGCATTCCGGCGGGTTGCCGCCTGTCTGGAAAGCGGTGGAGTATTTATCTTTGATATGAATACCGCCTATAAATACGAACAGCTTCTTGGAGATCACACATTTGCGGAGAGCAGGCAGGAAGGAAGTTTTATCTGGGAAAATTATTATGACGAAGAGACCAGAATCAATGAATATGACCTGACACTGTTTATCCCGGAAGCGGGAGAGCTGTACCGCCGATATGCGGAAACACACTATCAGAGAAATTATAAGGTGGAACAGATAGTGGGTTTTCTGCAGCAGGCGGGACTGGTCTGTGAAGGAATGTATGATGATTACACCGACGCCGGGGTCAAAGCCGACAGTGAGCGTATCACATTTGTTACAAGAAAAGAATAAAGGAGAAATGATACATGGCAGATTATATTGTTAGAGCAACCGCAGCAGGTGCCGCAATCCGGGCATTTGCAATTACATCGAGGGAACTGGTGGAGACCGCCAGACAGGATCACAATACGTCTCCGATCATGACGGCAGCCCTGGGACGTTTGTTGTCCGGCGGTGCGATGATGGGAACAATGTTAAAAGGGGAAAAGGATCTTCTGACCCTGCAGATTCAGTGCAGCGGTCCGGCCAGGGGACTTACCGTTACTGCGGACGCCAATGGACATGTCAAGGGATTTGTCAATAATCCGATTGTGGAACTTCCGCCAAACAAAGACGGACATTTAAATGTAGGGGGCGCGCTGGATCTCGGTATTTTGAGCGTCATCAAAGATATGGGATTGAAAGAGCCATATGTGGGACAGTGTCAGCTGCAGACAGGAGAGATTGCAGAAGATTTAACCTATTATTTTGCAACTTCCGAGCAGATTCCGTCTGCGGTAGGATTGGGCGTGTTGATGAACAAAAACAACACGGTGCGTCAGGCCGGCGGATTTATTATTCAGCTTATGCCGTTTACGAGTGACGAGATCATTGAAAAACTGGAAAAGCGTATTGCAGAGATCGATTCTGTGACTATGATGCTGGAGCGAGGACTGACACCGGAAGGAATTCTCGAAGAAATTCTCGGAGATTTCGGCTTGGAAATCACCGACAAAATTCCGGCAGCATTTGTCTGTGACTGTTCCAAGGAGCGGGTATCCCGCGCACTTTCGACGCTCAGCAAAAAAGATCTCGATGACATCATCAATGATGGGGAGAGCATCGAGGTAAAGTGTCAGTTCTGTAATAAGGCATATGAATTTTCCGTAGAGGAATTAAAGGAGTTGAGAAAGTGAGACAGGGATTTGTAAAAGCAGCTGCAGTCACACCGAAAATTAAAGTGGCAGATACAAAATACAATGCAGAACTGATTCTGGATATGATGAAAGAAAGTACCCGGCAGGGAGCAAAGATTGTAGTTTTTCCGGAACTTTGTCTGACCGGCTATACCTGTCAGGATCTGTTTTTGCAGGAACGTCTGCTGCAGGGCGCAAAGGATGCGCTGATGAAATTAGTAAAAGAGAGTGCTTCACTGGACGCTATTTTTTTCGTGGGACTTCCCTTTGAAATCCTTGGAAAATTATACAATGTGGCGGCAGTGTTTTCCCATGGAGAAGTGCTTGGACTTGTACCGAAGAGTTATCTGCCGAATTACAATGAATTTTATGAGGCGAGACATTTCGTATCCGGAGCAGAGCTTGCGACAGAGGTGGTTCTGCCGGACGGAAGCAGTGTTCCTGCGGACCGGGATCTGCTTTTTGTCTGTGAGCAGATGCCGAAACTCAGAATTGGTGTGGAACTGTGTGAGGATCTGTGGACACCGAATCCGCCGAGTATCTCCCATGCACTGGCGCGATGTCGGGTGCCACTGTGATTGTAAATCTGTCTGCATCAGATGAGGTGACAGGCAAGGCAATATACAGGAGAGAGCTTGTGAGCGGACAGTCTGCCAGATTAATCTGTGGATATATTTATGCGTCAGCGGGAGAGGGAGAGTCTACACAGGATCTGGTGTTCTCCGGGCACAACATCATTGCGGAAAACGGACAGATTCTTGCGGAATCCAAGCGTTTTGGACATGGCATCCTGTATTCGGAGATTGATGTGGAACGTCTTTGTGCACAGCGCCGCAGAATGACAACTTTTGTCACTGAGGATCAGACACATACCGAGATTCTGTTCTCTTTAAAAATAGAAGAAACAAAACTGACGCGGTTTATTGATCCGGCACCGTTTGTGCCAACAGACAGACAGAACAGGGAAAAGCGTTGTGATGAAATTCTGATGATTCAGGCAATGGGACTAAAAAAACGTCTGGAACATACCGGAGCCAATGCTGTGGTAGGTATTTCCGGAGGACTGGATTCGACGCTGGCACTGCTGGTGACCGTGCGTGCCTTTGATCTGTGCGGGCGGGATCATAAGGGAATTACGGCCGTCACCATGCCGGGATTCGGGACAACCGACCGCACATATGACAATGCTGTCAAACTGATTCAAAGCCTTGGGGCAGAATTTGTGGAAGTGGATATCTGTCAGTCGGTAAATGTGCATTTTTCGGATATCGGACAGGACCCTTCGGTGCATGATGTGACATATGAAAATTCCCAGGCGCGGGAACGCACGCAGATTCTGATGGACATTGCGAACAAAAAGAATGCGCTTGTGATCGGAACCGGAGATCTGTCGGAACTTGCACTGGGGTGGGCAACGTACAACGGAGATCATATGTCCATGTATGCCGTGAATGCTTCTGTGCCAAAGACGCTGGTCCGGCATCTGGTGCGTTATTATGCGGATACCTGTGAGGACAAGCAGCTTTCCGATACACTGTATGATGTATTGGATACACCTGTTTCTCCGGAGCTTCTGCCGCCGGAAGACGGAAAAATTTCACAGAAGACCGAGGATCTGGTAGGTCCGTATGAACTGCATGATTTCTTCCTGTATTATATGTTGCGTCAGGGATTTTCCCCTGCAAAAATTTATCGTCTGGCAAAAATTGCATTTGCGGGAACTTATGAAGATGCATTTATTTTAAAATGGCTGAAAACGTTCTGCCGCAGATTTTTTGCGCAGCAGTTTAAACGTTCCTGCCTTCCGGACGGCCCGAAAGTCGGATCTGTTGCTGTTTCTCCGAGAGGAGATCTGCGTATGCCGAGTGATGCGTGTGCAACATTGTGGATGGAGGAACTGAATACGATTTCTTAGAAAAATACATTTTTTATTCGAATCTTAACCGCCATTATGCTATAATGAAACATACGGATGCAAGAGATAAGGAGAAAGAAGATTCGGATGAAAAAAACATTGTATATCATAAGAGATATAGCCATTACCGTCGGGATTCAGCTGGTGTGTTTTATGGTCTGTTTGTGGATACAAAACAGTACTGTGGAAAATGCGCTGATCCCGGCAGTATCTATTTTTGGAGTCTTTCTGACTTCTGTGATCACACCGGGGTATCTGTATGGTGTGGCAGCTGCAATTCTCAGCGTTCTTGAATTGAATTTTGCTTTCACATTTCCATTTTTTCACTTTAATTTTTCCATACCGGAGAATATGGCATCGGCAGTGATCATTATACTGATGGCTTTGATTACCTGTGGGTTTACCACCAAAATAAAGTATAATAAAATTCTCGAAGAAGAGAGAGAAAAAGAAAAAATCCGTGCAGACATATTCCGTGCGGTTTCCCATGATCTTCGGACTCCGCTTACCACGATCTATGGCTCCAGCTCGGCGCTGCTTGATCCGGATAATGATTTTACGAAGGAACAGCGGACAAAGATGCTGCAGGACATCCAGCAGGATGCACAGTGGCTTTTCCGGATGGTTGAGAACCTGCTTTCGATCACAAAACTTGACAGTGGAAAAGTAAAAATCATTAAGACACCTACGGTTTTGGATGAGCTGATTGATTCGGTGATTTTAAAGTTTCATAAAAGATATCCGGATCAGGAGGTTGAAATTGATATTCCGGATGAATTTGTGGTAATTCCCATGGATGCAATCCTGATCCAGCAGGTGTTGATCAATATTTTAGAAAACGCGGTGCAGCATGCAAAGGGAATGGTGCACCTGGGACTGAAGGTATTTCTTGTGGCGGACAAAGCCGTATTTGAAGTACAGGATGATGGATGTGGAATTCCGGAAGAAAAATTAAAATCCGTTTTTTACGGGAGTCATGAGGCATATGAGGTATCTTCCGATTGCAAACGGAGCAATGCAGGAATAGGACTGGCAGTGTGCGCAACAATTATCAAAGCGCACGGTGGAAAGATCAAGGCAGAAAATAAGAAAAATGGAGGTGCACTTTTCCGGTTTTATCTGGATATGGAGGAGAAGGAACAGGCATGAACGGAAATAAATATAAGATTTTAATTATTGAGGATGATGAACATATTAACAATCTGGTGGCTACACTTCTGGAGGCAAACGGATATCAGGCAATATCGGCATATTCCTGCGAAGACGGAATGATGATGTATGCTTCTCACAGACCGGATCTCGTTGTTTTAGATCTGGGACTTCCGGATCAGGACGGAATGACTTTTTTAAAGCGGTTACGGAAAGATTCCCTGACGCCGGTGATTGTGCTTTCTGCCAGGTCAGATGAAAAAGATAAAGTGGAGGCTTTGGATATGGGAGCCAATGATTATGTTACAAAACCATTTGGCTCCAATGAATTTCTTGCGCGGATACGTTCTACGCTTCGCATGACAACACATCGCATGCAAAACGGAATGTTTCCGGGTGGAAAATTTGAGGCATCCGGTCTGACTATTGATTACGATGCAAGAAGAGTTTTCTTGCATAAAAAAGAAGTGAAGCTGACACAGACAGAGTACAATATCATTGCAGCATTGTCGGAACATGCGGGAAAGGTTATGACATACTCAGCCATTATCAAAGAGATCTGGGGGTATAACGATGAGGGCAGCATCAAAAAACTGCAGGTCAATATGGTAAATATCCGTAAGAAGCTGGGAGCCAGACCGGGAGAAAAAAATTATATTGTAAATGAACTGGGCGTAGGGTATCGTATGTGCGAGGCGGATGAGGAAACTTTATAGCTGTAATTTAGAGGAGATAATACAAAAAGAGGAAAAACGTTTTTTTCGTTTTTCCTCTTTGATTTTTTGCTTTGTTTATTTTATTATGTAAAATAAATTATAAGAGCTGAATACCATGTTCCTCGCAGGCTGCAATTGTTTCTTCCGGCCAGAGAGAACTCTGCACTTCGCCGATATGAGCTTTGCGAAGGAAGAACATACAGATACGGGACTGACCAATTCCTCCGCCGATGGTATAAGGAAGTGTTCCATCGATGATGGATTTCTGGAATGGCAGATCCTTGCGTTCCGGACAGCCGGCTTTGTCAAGCTGGGAAATCAGTGCAGTTTTGTCTACACGGATACCCATCGAAGATAATTCCAGTGCAATATCAAGAACCGGATAATAAACAAGAATATCTGCATTTAAAGCCCAGTCATCGTAATCCGGAGCACGTCCGTCGTGCGGTTCGCCGGACTCTAAGGTGTCACCGATCTGCATGATACATACAGCACCTTTTGCCTTGGTAATATAATACTCACGTTCCTTTGGTGTGTTGTCCGGGAACAGATCCTCCAGTTCCTGGGAGGTGATAAAGAAAATTTCCTTTGGAAGGATCAGATCAATGTAATCATACTGGATGGCCATATACTGTTCTGTTTTGCGAAGACACTTATATACGGTACGAACGGTCTCTTTTAAATAGTCCAGATTACGGTCTTCTTTATGAATGATTTTTTCCCAGTCCCACTGATCTACGAAAATAGAATGAATGTTGTCCGTACTTTCATCGCGGCGGATGGCATTCATATCAGTGTAGATGCCTTCTCCGACCTGAAATCCGTATTTTTTCAGGGCGTAACGTTTCCATTTTGCGAGAGAATGGACAACTTCGGCATTTTTATCGTCCTGCTCCTTAATACCGAAAGTAACCGGGCGTTCATAACCGTTTAAGTTATCATTAAGACCGGTTGCCGGGTCTACAAAAAGAGGAGCAGAAACACGTGTCAGATGCAGTCTCTGCGCCAGCAGTGCCTGAAAGAAATCTTTGACTGTCTTGATGGCAAGTTGTGTGTCATGAAGATTCAGTTCTGATTTGTATTGTTTTGGTAAAATAAGATTTTCCATGAGATCTCCTTTGTTATATTGTTACTCTGTGTTTCATTATAGCACATGAACTATGGAATTCAAGTCAAAAAGGTGTTAGAATTAGGATATGATTTTACAGAATGAAATGGAGAAAAGCAGATGAAAAAAGAAGATTTAACCGTTCCGGCAATTTTTGCGGAGGCGATAGGAATGATCCTTGGAATTGTCTATATCGGACTGCAGATCTATTATGGGATTGCCTATAAAGTTGCGCCATATAAATTTATCTGTAACATTGCAGGAGTTGTTCTGATCTATGTGGGACTCAGCCTGGTAAGCTGTCAACCGGAAAAAATAAACCGGCTTCCGAAAGAGGTGTGTGCGGGAAAGGTGCGTAAATATTCCATCCGGATGATCCGGCTGGTAAAACTGGTGTTTATCATCGGTCTGATGGTTCCGTGTGTGGGAGATGTGATCGGGATCGAACTCAAGGACGCGTACAGTCTGCTGGTGATTGCCGCTATCCTTGTGATCACCGTGTTTTATGAGTACCGGATCATTCAGCTGCTTCGAAATGATCATCATGATCAGGGGCAGCCATAAGGCGCGCCGCTTTCTGATCGCGCCATTTCGTTCCCAGGCGGAATAAGGAAAAGCCCAAAACGAGAGAAACAATCGTAAAGAGAAAGATGATAATTCCCAGAAGATCCGTTTCTTTGAGATTGTTCAGTAGCGGTCCGATGATGGTTCCCCAGAAGTTGAACAGGATGTGGAAGAACATTGAGAAATAGATGCTTCCTCCTTTTTCACAGATCCATCCCAGTACAAGACCGAGAACAAATGCATAAATTCCCTGAATCCAGTTCATGTGAAAGATTCCGAAGAGAACCGCCTGCATCAGGTTGGCAGCCCAGAACGGAAGTGCCCGTCGGACCAGACGCATGGTGACGCCGCGGAAAACTAGTTCTTCACAGACAGGACCGAGAATTACGGCATAGATAAACATGAACAGTCCGATGTCGGAGTCTAAGCCTGCGGTTTCCATGAGTTTTTCGTACTGGCTGAGCCAGTTCGGGAAAAGAAGAGATACCGCAGAAGTCAGATAACCGGAAAAGAACTGCATGCCGGGAATCAGAAGAATGATGGATAAAAACTGCAGAGGATGAAACGTGAGGGATGGTTTTGGAAGATAATTGCCCCCACAGGAGCGATAATACCATATTCCCATGAATACGATGCAGGTTACGGTATAAATCAGCATGATGCATGCATTAAACTCCGTATTGGTCAGAAGTGTTTCGATGGTATCGGCATCAAAGCCTGTGCTCTGGGAGGCCGGACACAGAAACAGAGCTGCGATTCCGAACATAAAAAAAGAAGCCAGTATCTGTGCAGCTGTTGTTGTTAAAATTGGCAGAAAGCCGGAAAAAAAATAACCGATCTTTTTCATATCATAGATTCTCCATTCGTTTTCGTGTTTGGTAAACTGTACTAAACATTATAGCATAACAATGGGGTAATGCAAGAAATCTGTTTACTTTAAAACTTTAATATGATAAAATACAGACATGATTTTTGGAAGGAAAGAGGGAGCATAATGAGCAAGAAACTTAAAACAGAGGCAGTAGATCATCTGTTTGATGCAATTTTATGTCTGCAGAACAGAGAGGAATGTTATACATTTTTTGAGGATGTGTGTACGGTCAATGAATTGCTTTCTTTATCACAGCGATTTGAAGTGGCGGGAATGCTGCGGGATCAGAAGACATACCTTGATATTGCGGAAAAGACGGGGGCGTCTACAGCGACGATCAGCCGTGTCAATCGTTCTTTGAACTATGGAAATGACGGATATGAGATGGTATTCAGCCGTCTGTCACAGAAACATCCGGAACAGGAATAGAAAAAAGGCACGGATGCGTATCTGCATCTGTGCCTGAAAATACAATCATCCGTTTGGATTAAACGGTGTCTTTTTTGGAGGATTCCTTTTTGGAATTCTCTTTTTTATTTGTTTTACTGTTTTGACTGTTGATATTGTCGATAACACTTTCGATAATCATCTTTTTGATGTATACGTCGTAGCTGAGCAGACAGATAAAACTGAAATTCTGCAGAAATTCCTGATCATTTTCCGGAAATTTCCGGAACGTCTCACGGGAGAGTGCATATTTTTTTCCGAGATCTTTTAATAATTTCTCGGACTCGGTGCTCTCTAAATTAAAAACCTCATTATAGACATCTTCCATATTAAATCCGGCTTTGTTGCCAAAATAATGTTCCGTCAGGGGATTTAACAGGGACTGGATGTCGTTGATGCTGAGCAGATTCTTAAAATAGTAAATGAATAACAGGGTCAGCACATGCTCCTTGGAATATTTTTTCTTCTCCGGGGCAGGGAGCAGATTGTTTTTGGCATAATTGTTGATCATTGTTTTGGTCAGAATTTTATCATCTTCATAGCGTTTGCAGGCTTCTAACTGCTCGTCCATAAAGGTCGTGACCTGATCCATATATAAACCGATATTTGGAATGTCTTCCGTTTTGATGTAATCGATTGAAACCAGTTTCTTCTGCAGTGCAGCAAGAAATTCTTTTACTTCGTTGTCCATATTTTCACCTCATATCACATTATATAGTAATAAAAACTAGATGACAAGGCATTTTCATGCTTTTTTCAAAAAACAAAAGAATGTATGTTCTATTCGGACTATCTATGATATAATGAGACACACGAATAATGAATTATGGAAAGAGACGGAGAAACGATATGAGCTTATTAGATGCACTGAACGAACCACAGCGGCAGGCTGTGATGGCAACCGACGGACCGCTTCTGATTCTGGCAGGTGCCGGGTCCGGAAAAACCAGAGTATTGACACATCGTACGGCATATCTGATTGAGGAATGCGGGGTTAATCCCTACAATATCATGGCAATCACGTTTACCAATAAAGCGGCAGGGGAGATGCGGGAGCGTATTGACCAGATGGTGGGATATGGTTCGGAAAGTATCTGGGTGTGCACATTCCATTCCACCTGTGTGCGTATTTTGCGCAGATATATTGACAGGCTGGGGTTTGGCACCAATTTTACCATCTACGATTCCGATGATCAGAAGACTCTGATGAAGGATATCTGCAAACGTCTGGAAATCGATACGAAAATGTACAAAGAGAAAATGTTTCTTTCTGCTATTTCCTCCGCAAAAGATGAGCTGATCGATCCGATCGAATTTGAGACGCGCGCGGCAGGCGATTATGTGAAACGAAAACAGGCCCAGGTTTACCGGGAATATCAGCAGGCGTTAAAGCAGAATAATGCATTGGATTTTGATGATCTGATCATGAAAACCGTGGAACTGTTCAAACTGGACAAAGAGGTGCTTGCCTCGTATCAGGATCGTTTCCGCTATATTATGGTGGATGAGTATCAGGATACCAATACCGCACAGTTTGAACTGATCCGTCTGCTGGCTTTAAAATACCAGAATCTTTGTGTTGTAGGTGATGATGATCAGTCTATCTATAAGTTCCGGGGAGCGAATATCTACAATATTCTGAATTTTGAACATCATTTTCCGGATGCCACAGTGATCAAACTGGAGCAGAATTACCGGAGCACGCAAAATATTCTGGATGCAGCCAATGCTGTGATTGCCAACAATCAGGGGCGAAAGGAAAAGCGTCTGTGGACGGACAATGGAGCCGGGGACAAGATCACCTTTGAGCAGCTGGATACGGCGGCAGAGGAAGCGGATTTTGTGGCAAGGGATATTGCCCGGCGGGTACGCAAAGGAGAGTATCAGTATAAAGACTGTGCCATTCTCTATCGTACCAATGCACAGTCCCGTCTCTTTGAGGAACGTTTTATTACAGCAAATATTCCATATAAAATTTTTGGCGGCGTAAATTTCTACGCCCGTAAGGAAGTGAAGGATCTGCTGGCATATTTAAAGACCATCGACAATGGGCAGGATGATCTGGCGGTGCGGCGTATCATCAACATCCCAAAACGTGGAATTGGTGCGGCATCGATCAACAAAGTGGCATTGTATGCCCAGGAGCAGGAGATCAGTTTTTATGATGCGCTCTGTGTGGCAGAACAGGTACCGGGGCTGGGCAAAGCGGCAGCAAAGATCCGGCCGTTTGTGTTGTTTATCCAGTCTATGAAAGCAAAGGCAAAGCTGCTTTCCGTGGCAGATCTGCTGCAGGAAGTTATTGAAACGACCGGTTATGTCAGAGAACTCGAAGCAGAGGGAACGGATGAGGCAGAGGCAAGAATCGAAAATATTGACGAATTGATCAGCAAAGCTGTGGATTATGCGGAGGGGGAAGAAGCTCCGACCTTAAACGGCTTTCTGGAAAATGTCGCTCTGGTTGCGGATATTGACAGTTTTGACGAAAACAGTGACTATGTGGTACTTATGACTTTACATAGTGCGAAAGGACTTGAATTTCCGAATGTCTATCTGGCAGGACTTGAGGACGGACTGTTTCCGAGTTATATGTCTATTACGAGTGATAACTCCCAGGCCGAGATCGAGGAAGAACGGCGTCTGGCATATGTGGGAATTACCCGTGCAAAGAAAAATCTGACAATCACTTCCGCGCGTGTGCGCATGGTGCGGGGGCAGACACAGTATGGAAAAGTATCCCGTTTTGTCAGGGAAATTCCGCCGGAACTTCTTTCCGGAAAGATTTATGAGCCAAAGACAAAGGAAGAACCCATCGAACAGTCCACATTTCAGAAGGCGCGTAAGGCATTCCGGACGGTGCCGAGTTATGGTGGAAGCGGATATGGAAAAGAAGTGGGAGAGGGATATGGATCGACCTTCCGTTCCTCCAAAGCCACAAAACCGGTATATACAAAGGTGGAAAACCAGCGTGATTTTGGTTCCGCGGGTGGAGCATTGTCCTATCAGGTGGGAGATCGTGTCCGCCACATCAAATTTGGCGATGGAGAAGTCATGGCAATTGTTTCCGGGGGCAGGGACTATGAAGTGACCGTAGATTTCGACAAAGTCGGAACAAAGAAGATGTTTGCAAGCTTTGCAAAATTAAAAAAGATATGATAAATTTTTTATAAACACAAATTTTTCATAGGAAAACAGGGAAAGATATGCTATAATGGATGTAATTAAAAATGCAGGAAGGAGAAGTGCCATCATGAGTAAAGTAGAAGATATTTTAGCATCTACCAAAGTGGGGGATGTTTTGGATGCAGCAAAGCTTAATAAGTTTTTGAAGAGACAGGAAGAAGAGGAGAAGAAACCTTCCAAATTCGTGATTGTATTCGCCGTGATTGGAATCGTTGTCGCAGTTGCAGCAGCAATCTATGGAATTTATCGTTTCTTTACACCGGATTATCTGGATGATTTTGAGGACGATTTTGAAGATGAGTTCGACAATGACTTCTTCGAGGATGAGGATGATGAGCCGGCTGCAGAGTCTAAGGATGCTTCCGCAGACAAGACAGAGGATTAATCATTGTCGGAAGCGTGAGAACTTTCAGGCAGTTTGAGCGGTGCGCAGAAAAAGAAAACCGAACGAAGAAAGAAGGGACTGCAGTTGTGTAGTCCCTTTTTCTGTAAGAAAATAAGATTCAGAATGATGCATGAGGAGTAAAAGAATGAAAAAAGGGCAGATTGCAGAAGGAAACGTAACAACCGTAGAATTCCCGAACAAAGGGATTGTGATGACAGACGAGGGAGAACGCGTCATCGTCAAGAATACCATTCCGGGACAGCGTGTTTCCTTTGCAGTAAATAAGGTACGAAAAGGAAAAGCGGAAGGACGGCTTCTGGAAACCGTGAAGAAATCGCCACGGGAGACCGCAGATACCTGCCGGCATTTCGGACAGTGCGGAGGATGTACGTATCAGAGTCTGCCTTATGAAGAACAGTTAAAGATCAAGGAGACACAGGTACGCGGCATGATAGAGCAGGCGATCGGGGATGCCTGTGCTTATGAGTTTCTGCCAATCAGACACAGTCCGCGTGTGCTTGCTTACCGTAACAAAATGGAATTTTCATTTGGAGATGAATACAAGGACGGACCGCTGGCACTTGGAATGCACAAGCGCGGCAGTTTTTACGATATTGTAACGGTAGAGGACTGCCGGATCGTGGATGGCGATTTCCGTGCGATTCTCATGGCAACGCTCGCTTATTTCAGGGAGCAGGAAATCTTCTTCTATCACAGACTGCGTCATACCGGGTATCTGCGCCATCTTCTTGTGCGAAAGGCAGTAAAGACCGGAGAGATTTTAGTTGATCTGATCACTACGACGCAGGATTGGAGAAATGTACAGGAGCAGGAGCCGGACGAGCGTGCAAAGATAGAGGTTGCATTGCTGGAAAAGCAGGGCAGATGTCCACATGCCGGAACGGTAAACGAAGAAAAAGAAAAGCAGCTTTTAGCCGGATGGAAAGATGTACTTCTGGCACTTTCCCTGGAAGGAACCTTAAAAGGAGTACTCCACACAAAAAATGACAGCGTGGCGGATGTCGTAAAAAACGAAGGAACGGAAGTACTTTTCGGACAGGATTATTTTTATGAGGAGCTGCTGGGACTGCGTTTTCAGATTTCACCGTTTTCTTTTTTCCAGACAAACTCTCTCGGAGCAGAAGTACTTTACTCTACAGCCCGCGAATTTATCCTCGGGGATAATCCGGACATGCTGGCAGACAAGACCGTTTATGATCTGTACAGCGGTACCGGTACGATCGCACAGATGCTCGCTCCGGTCTGCAAAAAAGTTGTGGGCGTGGAGATCATCGAGGAAGCGGTAGAGGCGGCAAAAGAGAATGCGGCACTCAATCATTTGGACAACTGTGAATTTTTGGCGGGTGATGTCTTAAAGGTGCTCGAT
>ERZ779898.262-NODE-262-length-26273-cov-2.801434_pt1 | contig 26273 bp, 30 predicted proteins | sample MGYA00511902_ERZ779898 | MGnify/ENA primary metagenome ERZ779898 (study PRJEB29588, sample SAMEA2144588) | human gut metagenome | biome: human gut; feature: human-associated habitat; material: faeces | place: Denmark | collected 2008/2010 ...
AACTGCCATTATTTTTGTTTTAGTGGAAATTATTTTTTTTATTTCATTTATATTATTTACTAAATTATCTAAATTTATTTCAATCCACGCTCTATCTTTTAACAAATTATTTTCTTTCATTTTTTATTACTTCCTTTATTTTTTCTATTAAAAAGGCAAATATTGTTGTTGATATACAAACTAACAGATAAAGTATTAAATTATTCTCAACAAATATTTTATCCATTCCAATAATGCCAGAAACAAACCTAATTCCTACAATAAAAAGTGGGTGGAAAATATAAATATATGTTGCGATATTTCTTATCTTTTTGTTTGATGTTTTACTATGATCCATTAAATAGCAAAACAAGAAGTACATAAGTGGAATTAAAAACAAATACATACTATCGTGTCTTTGTAAATTATAATAATGTAAAATACTTCCTTCAACACTCATAAGTATAAAGAATAATAAAACATATAATAAGTTAAACTTTGTACTTTTTCTTGTGTTTGCCTTTATAATATGCCCTAAACATATAAATATTGGTACATAGAATAAACCATTTCTCGTATAATCAAAAATATTAAACATAAATTCATATATATTTTTTGTAATCTGATTCATAATAGTTATGCCATAATAACTATCTCCAAATGCACCTATTACGTATAATAGTATCGTTGCAATTAAAGCCTTTTTTCGTCCTAATTTTTTTATTAAAAAATATGTAATCCACACTCCAACAATAAGTGCTGGAAAATACCATAAATGATATAATGTTCCGTTTATAAAAACATCTTTTAATATTGTAATAATATCAATGTTTTTAAAACTACCCATATAGATATTTATTGGTAAATAAAGGAATATGCAAAGAAAATAAATTTTCAGTATTTTCTTTGTATAGTCAACTAAAACTTGTTTATCTTTTAAAGCCCTGTCTAATATATAATATCCAGTTATCATTAGAAATAAAGGAACGGCTATTCTTCCTAATATTCTTGTAAAGAAGAAATCAAATTCAGGACTAATTTTAGCAAACGGTGAAATATGTATAGCAACAATTAAGAACGATACTATAAATCTCCATATATCAATATTTATTTTTTTACTCATTATTTCTCTCCTTTGATAGTTAAAATAAATCCATCTACATTGTTTCCAGAAATATTATAATTTTCCTCCATTTCTAAACTAATACTTTCGTCTTTATAAGGAATGAAAAATATCTTATATTCTTCATAAATTAAAGGCTTATTTGGATATATAAAATCTTTCAAAAAATCTATATATTCTTCTAAACAAATATCTTTTTTCGTTATTATTTTTGAATGAGGATAACCAACATATCGAAAATGCCATTCTTCTTTTGATATTTTAGTAATTGCTTTCTTTTCGTCTTTATATCGCTCAATAAAGCCATATTTTGGAGCAATATTTCTAAAACTTTGACATATACCATAATAAGGAAACTTAGGACAAATAAAATCAATATTTCCCTCATTTAATGCTAAATCTATTGCTAAACCTGTTTGATGTTCACTAGCATTAGGTAGTGCAACATATTTTTGCGTATATTCTCTGCCATTCTCTTTTAAAGATGTATTATATATATCTTTTTGTTCTTCAAGTGTTCTATACCCACTTACAGGGACTATTTTATTTTCAGCATTTATATTATTCAGTATTAAGTGTAAAGAATAATTTGCAATATTATTTAATTTGATATTATTGTATTCTTCATCAAAAGATACTAGATTATTTATTGTACTTTTCAATGTATAATCTGGGTTAATAAGGACTAATTCTCCTTTTCCAATATCTTCTTTTTTTAAAGTTATATTTTTCATTTTTCCCACCCCAATTCAATTAAACGATCAATAACTTCTTCAAAAGGAATACCAATTTCTTTTAACATACTAGGGTATCTTGAATGTGATGTGCAGCCCGGAATAGTATTTACTTCATTGAAAACGATTTTTTTATCTTTTGTGTAAAACATATCAACTCTTGAAAAGCCACTACAACCTAATATTTTGTAAATAGCAAGAGCAGTATCTTTAATTTTTTCTCTTTCTTCTTTACTAATTCTTGCAGGTAAATGTATTTTACTTGTTTTCAAATTGTATTTTTCAAAATAATCAAAGAAGCCATCTTCTAACTCTATTTCATCCACTTCACCAATTATTAACTTATCTGTTCCTAATACAGCACAACCAACTTCAAATCCATCTACATTTTCTTCTATAATAACTTTATTGTCATACTTAAATGCTTCTTTTAACGCTTCTTTTAATTCGCTTATTGTTTTTATCTTTGTAATACCAAAAGATGATCCTGCTTTCAAAGGTTTTACAAACAATGGAAAGTGTAAATTATGAATTTTATTTTCTATCATCTCGTAACTATCTTTTTCATTAAATAAATAAGATATAGGTGATAAATAACCATTTGAAGAAATAATTTCGTGGGCTAAATACTTGTCCATACATATCGCAGATGAAGTCATATCACACCCAACATATTTTATTCCTGCAAGTTCCAATAGTCCTTGTAATCTTCCATCTTCTCCGTTTTGACCGTGCAATACTGGAAAAGCAACATCAATTTTAATAATTTCATTTGTTTCTAAAACTATAATTCCGTGATCACTTCTATTTGTTGAAATGGTAATTCGTTTGGTATCCTTTTCATTTAACCATTCATCTTTTTCAATATTATCCACATCACCATTATATAAATAAAAATCACCATTTCTTGTAATTCCAATCATCAACAAATTGTACTTATCTTTTTTGATATTTTTAATTACGGAAGTTGCAGATACAAGTGATACATCATATTCACTTGAACACCCTCCAAATAAAATTGCTACTGTTTTTTTCATAAAAATCACATCTCCTCTACTTTAACATCACTTGGCAATTCATATTCAATAAGAACTTTCTCGTCATATAATTTCTCTTTTCTGATTTCTTTTCTTGTTTTCTTGTCTATTTCAACTCTTATAACTTCAACGCATTCATAAATATTTTCATTTTCTTTGACATACTTTAAATTTCCATTTACTATTTTATAATCAACATTGGATTCACTATTTGATAATATTTTTCCATACATATAATCTTCATCAAATGAAATGTCTATTTGATATATATTGTTAGTTTCATTTTTTACTTTTAAATCTAACCAACCACTACTAATTGTTGCGTCAATTCCTTCTAAAGAAGATTTATCTGGATTAGGAAAAGATTTCACTTTATGTCCGTGCCTTTCAGTAACAGTAAGTGGGCTCATTAAAAATAGATAATGTAACAAATTACTTAAATGACAAAGCCCTCCACCTTTTTTTGCTACTATTTTTCCGTCTACCAATATCAAACCATCTTTATATTTTCCGTACTTTTTACTGTTCCTAACTAAATAACAAAAGGAAAATGTTTCATTAGGATATATTAAAATATGATTCATAGTTTTACTTGCTATTTTTAAGTTTTCGACTTTGTTTTTTTGATAAATAATATCGTGTCCACTATTTTCGTTTATCATCAATGTTTTAGTCTTACAAACTTCATATTTTAATTTTTCTCCAAAATTTTTAGAATACTTATTTCCGTCAAACTTCATTCCAATTTGATAAAATAAGTTTCTTTGCCATATTCGTAATGGTAATAGAAATGGAAATAATTGTGTTAATCTTTTTCTTGCCATTTGCAGCACCTCCAATCAACAAAAAAACAATCATTCAAATCAATACAATTAAATTATACTGATTTATAAATGATTGTTCTTTAATTTTATCTTAAATAAATCTTAAATTCTTCTTAAATTATTTTAATGGTAACGTAACTCGAAAAGTTGTTTCTTTCTCATTACTTTCGGCAATTATTGTTCCATTATGTAATTCAACTATGTCTTTTGCAATGGCAAGACCTAATCCACTTCCACCTGTTCTTGATGTTCTTGCAGAGTCTAGTCTATAAAACTTCTCAAATATTTTACTTAATTTTTCTTTTGATATTTGTTTTCCTTTGTTTATTACTTCAACAATTGCATTATTATTATCTTTTTTCAAATTGATTACAATTTCACTTTCTTCTTTACTATAACTAATAGCATTTTTTATAAGATTATTAAATACTCTACTTAATTTATCTGGATCACCATTTATACTGATTGGCTCATTATAATTCAATTTAATACTCTTATTTAATTCTCGTAAAGTAGGATAGAAATCGTCAATGATTTGTTCCAACATCAAATTAAGATTCAATTCCTCTTTTTCTAAAACAATTTTTTCAGAATTAAATCTAGCCACATCAAATAACTCATTGATTAAATCTTCTAATCTATATGATTTATCTAATGCAATAGAAATATAATTTTTTTGTTTCTTTTTTGGCATATCATCTATTTCATCCAAAATTGATAAATAACCTATCATTGATGTTAAAGGTGTCTTAATATCGTGTGCTAAATAAACTATTAACTCATCTTTTTTTTCTTCATTTTCTTTAGCCAATTTTTCATTTTTCTCTGATTCTCTTTTTAAGTGATTCATACGCTTTTGGATTTCTTCTAATTCATCTGGTAATTCAATATATTCAACATCTTTATTTACTAAATCTTCAGTTGCCTTTCCAACTTCATCAATATATCCAAAAACTTTCTTTAATAATCTATATAGTAGCACTAATGTTCCAATTACCCAAATTATTAGTATAGGAATTATAAGAGTTCTAACGTTTGTTATGCTGTAAAAAAATTCTCTAAAATTGTTGTAAACTTCTGGTGAAATATCATATAGCCATTGAAAAGTTAGACTATCAATTAGTGCCACCAAAAGGAAAATACCTAATGGCATACATATAGACCATACCAATATTTTTATTACAAAATTTATAAATGTTTTTTTCAATAATTTATTTTTTTTACTTCTCAATTTTATACCCCACTCCATAAACTGTTTTTATATATTTTGGTTTCTTTCCAATATCATTCATTTTTTCTCTTAAATGTCTAATATGTACCATTACAGTATTGTTATCTTTTTCAAAATATTTACTTCCCCATACTTTAGAAAATAATTCATCTGTTTTAATTACTTTTCCTCTGTTTTCACATAATAGCCATAATATTTCAAATTCTATTTTTGTTAGTTCGACCTTTTTTTCGTTGAAATAAAATTCGTGAGTATCTTTATTTATAAGTATTCCTCTAAAATCAATTACATTTTCTTTTTGATTTGAATTATTATACTTTTGACTTCTTCTTAACTGTGCTTTTACTCTTGCAATCAATTCCAAAGGTTGAAAAGGCTTTGTTACATAGTCATCTGCTCCTATCATCAAACCATTTATTTTATCAATTTCTTCTACTTTTGCAGTTGCAAAAATAATCGGGAAAGTATATTTTTCTCTAATTTTATTGCATAATATAAATCCATCAATTTCAGGCATCATAACATCTAAAATTGCTAAATCTACATCTAAATTATCAATATTATCAAGCACTTCTTTAGCAGAATAATATTTATAAACTGTATAATTTTCATTTTTCAAATATAATTCAACTAAATCTGCTATTTCCTTTTCATCATCTACAACTAAAATTTTATTCATTTTCCTCTCCCTTCCACAAGTTTTGGATTAGTAATACATACTAATTATATCATATAAAAACACAATAAGATAGTTATTGTGCTAGACTATTTCAGATAAATCTTGTTTAGATATATTTTAACATACATTATTTTAAAAATAAATAGTTCTACCTATATAAAAAGACCATTCTTGCGAATGATCCTTTTAATTATTGATACTCTAATAAAACTGCATTTAGTCTAAAAATTCACGAAGAAAAATTACATTGTTTTATAATTTTTCTTTTTGTTTATTTTATAAAAGTAATCTTGTCATAACTTCTTCAGCTTGTTTTTGAGTCAATACTTTTTCCATATACTCATCAAAACCATCTTCATAAACAAACTCATCTCTAGCACCTGTAGAAACTGTTAATACTACAATAGGAATATTAAATCCTTCTATATCTTTTAAATCATGTAAAACATCTATTCCATTACGTTCACCGTATTTATATAGATTATTAGTAACTATAACGTCGCAAGTATAACCATGAGTAATTTTATCATAGATGTCATCACCAGATTCCACAGTATCAACTTCAAAGCCTAATGACATTAATACTTTTCTAGTATTTTGAAGCATCCACTCATTATAATCACCAACTAAAACTTTTTTTCCTTTAAAAGTATCTTTCTTGACTAATGACGTTTTTTCAGATATTTTAATTGTCTTACTATTATTATTTTTCTTTAATTCTTGTTCTTTGACTATTTTCAATTCTCTTTCGTTTCTCCTGTTTTCTCGAAAATAGTATTCTTTCTCTTCTTGTTCTGTTTTTAGATTACGTTCTAATAATATTGAATGTAATTTATACCCTCTAAGTTTGTCAATCAAAATAAAAAGAACAATACATAAAATTACTACTAAAATTACTGCTATTATTAACAAAATTTCTATAGCATCCATCATAGCTTCCTTTCATTAATCTATACACGTGTATAGAAGACTTTGTACTGCACAAACTATATAATAAAATAAGGTTTTCGGGATTGGAGGCGATTTATTATTACAAGGAAAAGTAAAGATATACTTGCAATAAATTTAAAATATTATAGGTATCGATCTAACTTATCTCAAGAGAAATTTGCTGAAGCTATTGATACCACCTTCTTATACGAATACCAATTAGAAAAAGGTAAAAGAAATCCATCTGTGAATATGTTAGATAAATTATCTACCAACATTTCTAAATTATTAGATTGTAATATTACACCTGCTGATTTATTATCATACGATGAAAAGAAAATTATAAGTTCTAAAAGAATTGATAAAAGAAGTAGTAATTAGTGTCGACCAAAACATTTTAATTACTTTTTTTATTTATAAAACTTTTTACTAGTATTCATATATCTATCGCCTCAACATTTACCTTGTATTTATTTTCTTACAACTAACACTCTCCTTTCATTAGTAATTCATATATATATACTGCTTTATGATTACTCAAATACAATTATAACACAAATTTTAACTTATAAAACATAAAGTTGCTCCTTGTGAAGGAGCAGTATGTTAATGATATTTCCTATAAAATTATTTATAGGAGGTACTAACGATGAACAACATTTATGATTTATTTAATCTTATAGGCAGAAATATGAAAACTATAAGAACTGAAATAATTGGTAAATCGCAAGAAAAAATGGCAGAAGAAAACGATTTAAGTAGAAGTTTTATTTCACACATCGAAAGTCCAAATGTGGATATGGGAGTTTCATTAGATACCTTATTTTACTTAGCACAGAAATATAACTTTGATATTAGAAAATTCTTCGATGGATATGAAGAACTTATGAATAAAGACAAAAGAAATGACGAATAATCATTTCTTTTTTTAATAGTTCATTCTAAATGACGCTACAGCATACCATGTTCCATTTTTCTCATATACACTTACTGCCATAGCTGTGTTTTGTTCTCTTAGCATTGTGGCTCTATGAGTTGGGCTATTTTTCCATGCTTCAAAAAAGTTTCCACCTGCTGTACCATAACCAATATTTTCTCCAAAACCGTATGAAGCATTATGAGAATAATTAGTTATAATCTGCTTTGCTCTCATATCAGCTTCATTTTGTGCTTCTGTAGTGATTGGTAATTCAGCTTTACCATTTTGTCTTCTATAAGCGTTAATCTGAGATGCGTATGTGTTAGCAATATCTCTCCTATAACCTTCTGATGATTGCTGAGAAGCATTATTACTTGATTGATTGCTTTTATTATTGTTTGTTGTATTATTGTTTTGTTTGCTCGTACTAGTATTATTATTACTTGAAGAAGGAGCTGGATTATTTTTAGCATTCTCATATTCAATCATTGCATCACTTTTATATATAGTACCATCAATGGTTTTACTAACTTTACCTTCTTCTTTGGCTGATTCTAAATCAATAATTTCTAATGTAAAATTTTTAGATACTTTATTTTTATATTGATCTGTTGCAATTACTTCTAATTTATAAGTACCAATTTTAGATAAATCATAATCACCATAAATAGTAATTTCAACTTTCGATAAATCCTCTGCTTCAAAGAACTTTGTTAAATCTACATCTTTGGAATTTTGTTCTAAAGTTATTTTTTCTGGTACTGTTTTAAATTCTGGTTTTTTAGTATCTTCTACTTTTATTTGAAATTGAAGTTCTTTATTCTTATATTTCATGGATAATTTATAAGTACCAACTTCTAATAATTCAGCGTCTTTTGATAATAATTTATCATCTACTATACTGAATTTATCTTTATTCTCGATATTAAGTTTATACTTATCTATATCTTTTATTTCTTTAGGATTATTTAAATAATAAGATGATGTGAAAGGGACTTCATCTCCCAGTTCAAATATAAAAGTATCCTTTTTCAATACAAGTTGATTTTTATTTAATAAAAGAAAAGAAATAACAATTAAAGATATTATTATAATAATGGAAATTAAAATGATAATCAATTTTTTTCGCTTCATTTGATACACCTCACACGTCTATGTAAATGTGGCAAAGCCACATTATATACTTCTAATTAATATGAAATTCATAAGTCGTTTGATAACTATAAGACACTCTATCGTTATAAATCGCTAATAAGTAAAATGCTTTAGGTTTATACTTTCTAATCGTTCTTTCTGCTATCTTCATTTTAACAGAAATTTGTGAATCTGTCAGTCCATAAAATCCTTTCCACATTAATAATTCTCCCAATACAGCATCTTTACTTTGAATTTCACATATATTTTTGATATATTGTCCAACTTTATCTTTTTCATTGTCTAACTTCTCTACTATTTTATTTTCAAATGAGCTTTTTTTTCTAACTTGATTTGAGAATTTTATTAAACTAGTAGAGTTCATTGGAATAGTTAGATTTTTTTTAATTCGCCTTTCAACTAAAGGCTGATATTTCATACAAAGTTTCTTACCATTTAAAATTGTTTTTTGTTCATCAATTTCTGGTATATAAACTTCTGAAACATCAATCATATTATGCCACAGTTTCTACTTCTTCTTGTTCTATTTTATAAACATTGACTGCTTTCTTTAATTCTGAATCATAGTCAAATTGAACTAAATCTCCTTCATCTAATGTTTTAAAACCATTCATCATAATTTCTGAAAAATGAACATATATATCATTTTCTACTTCCTCGCTTTGAATAAATCCATACCCCAACTGAGCATCAAACCATTTTACTTTCCCTTTCATCTTCTTTTTCCCTTTCCTTTCGTCTTTAATTCATTTTCTCCTACAGCAACTCCATATAACTCATCAATCTTTAATGTAATAGAATTAATGATTAATAAAATAGCTAAGGTTACTACAATATAATAAAAACTACTCATTAAACTACTAAATACTGCAAAATGTATAATTAATAAAACTATTTCTGGTATCAATAAAATTCCACATATAAACATCATAATAATTTCTTTTGTACTTTTTATATTTTTCTTTTTGATTGCAATTAATGTTATTGCAAATACAAGTGTAATAATACATATATTGTAAACATCTAAAATAAAAGCAATAAATTTATTAATATTTATGATATTAACACTTGTAAGATATATTAAACTTTGTGTAACCAGATTTACAAATATAAAAGTTGTTAATAAAAATATTATTTGCTTTACTACTTTTAAAATATTAGAAACTTTATGATATTTTTGCATCCTTTTATTATTGCCTTCGCCCTTCCAATACTCCATAGCACTTCTATCATATAAATCAGTATAAAACTGTTTTAGTTTTTTCATTTCTCCTCCTTCAATGATAGAGATATAGATATTGCTTCATCAATATCTTTCATAGTACTACGTTTTAAAGTATATTGGTAACAGATTATCTGCTCTTTTGAGATAGTAAAGATATGTTCACATAAAGCCATCTGCTTTGAATCAATCCTTACATGAATTGGTAAATCAGTTCTTTTAATTTTTGTAGTAATCGGCACAACAATTAGTGTTTTAGAAAAAGTATTAGCGTAATCATTCTGGACAATTATACACGGACGTCTTCCTTTTTGAATATTAGGATAAGAATTATTAAGATTAACTAAATAGACATTGCCTTTTTTATAATTTTTCATAAAAAGTATATTTTAATTGGTGTTTTTACTTCAAGAATATAATAAGCGTTAAGAGGATATTTGGACTTTCTTTTAAATCTATCTTTAGAATTTTCATAAATAATTCTTAAATCACAATCAAAACCAATCTTTTCTAATTGTTTGATTACATTTTCTTTTCCTACACGTTTTATGAGATCTCTGCCACAAGAACAATTACCAAATTTATCCAGATGATTGATAATCCATTGTGGTATTATTTCTTCATTAGATTTAGACATTTAGATGTCATCCTTTCAACATTACTATTCAACACTTCATAATACTGCACATTTGGAAACCAATCTTTCTTTTTGTTTCTATCTACCACTCCTCTCTTTTGTAGACTACAGGAAACATTTACATTTTTTAAAAACACTCGTTATTAAGTGTAAATTTAAAAAAGTTAGTTTGTAGACTACAGGAAACATTTTGTTTTAAAAAAATAAGTACTCCCTCTAGTTATGTTATGATTTTTCATCACCATCCTTGGTACTTCATCCTACACATACATATTAATCTTTTTTTTGAAAAAAGTCAACCACTATTTTGAAGATTAAATTGCTGTATAGATTTTTTCTATACAGCTTGGCACTATTTTCTCATTATTGAGTCAGAATAATCAGATAATAATTTTAAAGTATTATCTAAAATGTCCTCATCTTCTATTGAAACAGTACCAATGATACCAACTGCACTTATTAAATTTTCTAATTTTACTGCTAATGAACTCGTACATAAAAGATCTTGAGTGGTAGTCTTATAATCTTTTATTATTACATTGAGTTTTTGAAGCAACATTGATAAGTCTTTATAATTCATACTTTCCTTTAATTCAATGTGCTTTTGTACTACGTTTAATACTTCATCTACTTCTTTTACTACTTTTACTGCTACAATTTCATTAGTCATACTTTTTTCCTTCCTTTTTTTGAGTGGTATTTGTGGTTTTTTCCCCCTTTAAATGATTAATACACTCTTCAAGAATCTGGATAGTTGTAGCTTGATCTAATTGCGTAGAAATTTTAATCTTTTTATCTTTCCTTGTACTTACACTAATCATTATACTTCTGACCTGACATGAAGACATCTCTATATTTTTTCACCTCTCTTCCTTAGGGTGAAAAAACCACCCTTTTCAAACTATCGCCTCCACTTTATATACTACTAATTTAATAATATCAAAAAAAATTATGTTTGTCTACCACAGGCAACATAATTGCTTAATAATTAAAATTGAAAAAATATTTTTGTTACCCGTGGTAGACATTTTATAAAAAAAATAGTAAAATGATAAAGAAAGAGGTTGGATTATGACTAGAAATGAAGCAATAAAAAAAATTGTGTCTGATTATATATCATCCAATGGGCTATCACAAAGCGATTTTGCTAGGCGTGGTGGATTAACTAGAGTTTATGTAAATAAACTTATTAAAAGAGATCCATCAACAAAATATGGAATATCCTCTACCATGTTTGCTAAAATTGCTGATGCAATGAGAATGCAAGTGCAAGATTTAGAAGATTTAGTACACCTATATGAAGAAAATGATTCTATTCCAAAAGATTATACAGGAAATTCCAAGATTAAAAATGACATAATAAACATAATTAGAAATTCAAACCTTAATGAAAAACAATTATTAGAAATATATTACTTTATAAATCAATATAGCTCTAAAAATAGTTAGAGTTTTTATTTTGCTTTAATACTCAAGTTCTAATTCATCATTTTCTTTATACCATCCCGTTTCGTCATCCCATTCTATTTGCTCCAAACTTTCTAATTTTTCAATATTGCTATACATCGAGGCTTTAAAATAATTATATTTATTTTCAATTAGATTTCCTTCTTCATCTTTAAATTTATTCTTAATAACTTTATTTGTAATATAATGACTAATTTTAATGAGTTCTTGATATGAATATTCAGATAATAATTTATTAAACAATTCATCATATTGAAACAAATCAACATCCATATCCGAAACATAATCTTTTTCAATTAAATCTTTTGTTAAAGGATTTAAATTATTTAAATCAAAAAAAGATGATTTTTCTTTATCATCTTTATCATTTTGTTCTTTAGTATTTTGTTTATTAGTATTTATTTGTGTTGGGTTATCCATATCTGGATTATCCATATATGGATTTTCCGTATCTGGATAAACTAATTCTTTTTCTATATGTGGTTCTTCATAAATAATATAAGTATATTCAAATAATCCCTTATCATTTTTGCTTTTTTCTATTACCAAATAATTATTATCTTTCAATTCCTTGAGAGTGGATCTAATTGCATCTTTACCCTCTTTACAAATAGAACAAAGCCCAGCAAGAGAATAATCCCAGTCATCAGGTAAGGATAACATGAACGAAAGTAATCCTTTAGCTTTTAATGAAAGTGATTTATCTCTTAAATGATAATTACTCATTACTGTGTAATTCTTATTTTTTTCTACTTTAAACACCATATTCTCCTCCCCTTTCTGACATATAAAAAAGAGCTTAACGCTCTTAATCATTAGAATCCAAATTCAACTCTACCTTATTTACTTTATAATCTTTATCAACTACATTTAATTGTAAATTTTCAATAAATAAAGTAGCTTTAAAATCTTTGATTGATTTTTCTATTGCATCCTTCAAATCTTCATTAACATCTAAATCTAAAGTCTTAATCGGAGTTTTTAAAGAAACATTATTATTTGTTTTTTCTCCTCTTGCAATACTAATAATTTCAATGATTTGATCTCCTAATTTCATTTCTTTATCAAAATTATTATTTAATTCTTTAATTTCAGTTAAATGAATTGATTTCTTATCATGATATAATTCTTGATAAATTTCTTCGGTAATGAATGGAAAGTAAATACTGAAATCCTGTAATAATTTATAAAGTAAAGTATAAACTGTTTTTTGTCCAGAATATCTTGCCTCATCACCAAACTCTTCAGGACGATATAATCTATGTTTTACAATTTCAATATAGTTGTCACAGAAGTTCCAGAAAAATTTCTCTAGGTGATTCAATGCAAGTCCTACTTCATATTCATCAAGATATTTTAAAAATCCTTTTTCCATTTCTTGATATTTTCCTAATATCCATTTATCAATATATTCATAATTATTAAATTCTTTATCTTCATAATCTTGAAGGTGCATTTCAATGAATTTAGATACATTCCAAATCTTATTTACTAATTTACGTCCTCTTTGTAGTGTTTCTTCACTATAAACAATATCTGTTCCTAGACGCCCTGAACCAGCCCAATAACGAATGACATCAGCAGAATATTGGTTAATAAGAGATAATGGTTCAACTTTACTATTACCTTTACTCTTACTAATTTTTTCACCTTTACCAGCCATTACAAATCCAGAAATCATTACATTATCCCATGGTCTTTGTCCAAAATGATAAAAACTTTTAACGATTGTATAAAAATCCCATGTTCTAATAATTTCTGAAGCATTAGTTCTTAAACTCATAGGTTTTAAAATATCTTCATAGTTATCTTTTTCACCATAACGCATATTGATTAATGGTGTTACTGAAGATGTTGCCCAAGTATCCATTACATCTGTTTCAGGAACAAACTCAGTACATCCACATTTAGGACATTTATCTACCTTTGGTGAATCCACTAATGGATTAACTGGTAAATCTTCTTTTCTTGCAAATATTGGCTCTCCACACTCTTTACAATACCAAACTGGGAATGGAACTCCAAAGTATCTTTGTCTTGATATACACCAATCCCACATGATATTCTCAACCCATTCATTATATCTATTTTGCATGTGAGCTGGATGCCATTTAATTTCATTTCCAATTTTCAAAAAGTCTTCTTTATGATTCATAATATCAATAAACCATTGTTTCATAACAGAGTATTCTACTTCTTTACCACATCTTTCATGTGTTTGAACTTCATGCTCTAATTCTTCAATTTTTACTACAAATCCACCTGCTTGTAAATCTTCAATAATTTGTTTTCTTGCTTCTTTAATTTTTACTCCTCCATAATTTGGAACACTATCTATAATTCTTCCATCATTTGTAAAAATATATTTTAATGGTAAATTATATTTCTTCCACCACTCAATATCAGTTTGATCTCCAAAGGTACAACACATTACTACTCCAGTACCTTTATCAATAGCAACTTTCTCATCTGCCATAATTGGTACTTCTACATCTATAACAGGAATATGGGCTGTTTTACCAATTAAATGATTATGCTTTTCATCATTAGGATTTACAAAAACACATACAATAGCAGGTAATAATTCTGGACGAGTTGTTGCAATAGTAAACTCTTCTCCATCTTCTACAGTTTTAAAATTAATATAATTGAATGTTGTTTTTATTGTTTTTGTTTCTAACTCTGCTTGTGCAATAGAAGTTAAACATTCATTACACCATAATGCTGGTGATTCTTTATGATAGCAATGACCTTTATCAATTAAGTCTAAGAAAGAAGTTTGACTGATTTTAATTGTAGAAGGACTAACAGTCTTATAATGAATATCCCAATCTGTACTTACTCCCATTTTACTAAATAGTTCTTGAAACTCTGCTTCATATTTATCTGTAGTTTGGTAACATAATTTTGAAAATTCTTCTCTACCAATTTCATGAGCTTTTTTTCCTTGCTCTTTTTCTACAAGACGTTCACTAGGTAATCCATTATCATCAAAACCAAAAGGATAGAAAATATTAAATCCTCTCAATCTTTTATATCTTGCAATCATTTCTGTTTGTGAATAAGAAAAAATATGTCCAATATGAATTTTACCATTAACTGTTGGAGGTGGTGTATCTATAGAAAACACTTTCCTTCCATCTGGAATAAACTTATATATATTATTCTCATTCCAATAGTTCAACCACTTTGCTTCTTTTTCTTGTGCATTATATTTTTTATCTAACATACTACATTTTCCTTTCTTTTTATATTAAAAATACTATTAACTGCCATAATCATGTCCTTGATAACCCTTATAATTACAGGATTTGTACCATTGGGTGTAGTCTTAACGATACCCGTTCCAAATTCTGGATCAGCATGTTCATCTCCGATGATTGGAATAAGTCTATTGACAATTGGAAGCCTTACCATCTTACCAATTAGCTTATTATAACGATTATCTTGCGGATTTACAGCAACTGCTGTATCTCCGAACAAGGTTTCAGGACGAGTTGTTGCAACGCACAAATAATCATCAGTTCCAGCAATATAGTATTTAATATGATAGAATGCTCCCTTTATTTCTTTATAAATTACTTCTTCATTAGATAAGGCTGTCATCGCCGCAGGATCCCAGTTAATTATTCTTTCTCCACGATAAATAAGGCCTTCTTCATAAAGTTTTTTGAAAACATAAATAACAGCTTTATTAAGTCCCTCATCAAGGGTAAATCTTTCTTTCGAATAACATAAAGATAAACCTAACTTCGCCCATTGTTTATGAATATTATCAGCATATTCATCTTTCCAATCCCAAGCATATTTAAGCCATTCTTCTCGAGTTAAACTTCTCGGATTAATACCCATATCCTTAAGTTTAGCATCAACCTTTGCTTGGGTAGCAATTCCGGCATGATCCATTCCCGGAATCCATATAGCATTAAACCCTTGCATTCTTTTAAAACGAATTAAAATATCTTGCAAAGTTGTATCCCAAGCATGGCCTAAATGAAGTTTTCCAGTAACATTTGGTGGGGGAATAACTATCGCATAGGGAGATAAATCTGGCCTTTCTTCAAAATAACCTTTTTCTAGCCAACTATTATATTTTCCTTCTTCTACCATTTTATGGTCATATTTTTTGTCTAACATAATATCTTTCCTTTCAAAAAAAAGAATGATACCAAGGAGTCATTAAGACGGTACCATCCTTTATTTAACTTTATTGTTTTAAGGCAACTTGCCGTATTTCTCCATTTGCAACCTTCAAATAATCTTAATTTTAGTTTCCACCTACCACTAAATCTCTATAAATAAGAATTTATTTTACTCCTCAAATTTCTTAAAAATACAACTCTATTTTAACAAATATTTAAAACTTGTTCAATAGTTTAATCTTTATTTTTCCGGCTTAATTTAGGTGCTGGATACTCCGGAGCTATTTCAGCCAAATTAGGTTCTGTTGCCATATTCAGATCAACATCTATCCAACTCTTAGTTACACTCATGCCATCGATTCTAGTGTGATAAACATATGTTTCGTGATACATAACCCCTATAGTGCCCTCTTCTTTTAATTGGATAGTCCAATCATATAAGGCTTTTTCTTTTTTAGAATTCTTAGCAATCTCTTTTTGATTTTCTTTAACAAATTCTTGATAAGCATCTAAATCTTTGAAAGCATAAAAATCAGAGTTAGCAAATGTATCAGCTACATCTAATGGCGCTAATACTATAAAAGTATGGCAATAGTAATTAAAATAAATCTGTTGGTCTTCTTGATATACTGTAGAAAACTTATGCCATTTAAGCTCTCTATCAGAGTTTTCATTATCTTGCATAAAATTTCCTTTCTAGTTTCACCAATTTGTAATTAGAAAAACTTAAGATTATTTTAGCAAAATATTCAATTTTAAGCAATAGTTTGATATACATTGCCATCAAGGATAATTTCTGTTCCCACTTCGGTTTCATTGAAATAAATCGATTCAAAAGCTGGCAAGGAAATACGTTCTAATTCAAGAGAGGCACAATCTTCATAGATAGATAAAGAATTGTCCACATTTAAAACTATTATATGTTTGCTAGTAGCATAAACATTATTTTTAGGTACATTTGCTAAATATTCCCGATTATCATAATCATAGATATGGTATGTGGTATCATAACCAATATAATAGTGTTCATTAAAATCCACTATTTCAATAGTAAAAGCTGAATACGGGCTCGTGCCATCAGTATTTAAAATATACCAATAATTATCTCTTTTAGCGATTAATTTAGAGGTGTCGAGCTTACCATCAATTAAATGCGCCGGTAAACTTATATAACCGTAACGGAATTCTACTGATGTTGCTAATGCATCTTCAGATAAAGTAGCAACTCCCCAGTTATTACTATTTTTAGCAATTACTATTGTATTAGTTTGCTCTACATTATATGTCTTAATAGTATCAAAATTACTAATATTTCTTCCTAAAGCGATACTATATACGTAATCTTTACCATTTTGATGAATTAAAGCAATATTGTTATTTAAAGTAGTTGGGAATGGAGTGGTTCCATCCTTATAATAATTAGTATGATATTCATTATCATCGATTATTGGTTCAACAATTGTACAATTTGGACAGTCATAAGTACCAAGCAAAGTATTATTTAAATAGAAATATACTTTACCATTATATAAAACATCATGGTTAGGGTTATCATCAACAACAACCTCTTTTTCATCTTCTTGGTTAAGACTGTGATAAGTTCCAAAAATAGCTGCTGGAAGAAAAATTGCTAATAAAACTATAATTGTTATTAATGTTTTTTTATCTTGCATATCATTACCCCAAATTAATTTCTACTACTTCATTTTTACCATTAAATGTATATGTTAATACTAAAACATTACCATTTAAACCGTATTTAATTTCGTTTGCACAATCTTTGCCATCAATTTTAATATTTAAATCTTTAGCTAGATTAACTTTACTATCTTTAAAATTATATACACCAATATTATTATCTTTATCAACTGAAATATAATAATTTTCTTCTAAAGCAATATATTTATATTCAGAACTCATAATTGTGCCATCTAGCTTATAAATAAGGTAATTATCTTTAGATTTAACTAAGATATAATCTCCTTTATAATCTACAATTTCGTTGGTAGTTGTAATTTTAGACGTTATTTCTTCCCCATTTGTTTTATATAGATGGTATGTTCCATCACTTCTTTTCATAACAATATTATTGTCTAACATGTATACTTCGCTATTTGTAGCATTATCATCACTCTTAAAGCCAATCACACCAGAAACAGAAGTTGAACCAATATTAATTAAGCCATAAGAATCGCTCGTATTTTTAGCTAAAACAATAGTTCCTGCTGATTCGACAAAATTAATTTTTTGTTCATTTTGATAAAATCCGGTATCAACTTCTTTATATGTAGCTAATTTTTTATTATCTTCTAAATCATATAAAATAATATTATCATTAGCTCCTGGAGCAGATGTATCAGCAATAAAGACAAATCTTTTATTAAATATTGGTAAGTAACCCAATGCGGGACTAGTAGTATTTTTGAATATATTACTTTCTTTAGCAATAAAACAGTTTGTTAAGTCAGTAGTTGATGCATCAATGCTATTAGCATAATTACAAGCATATGAACCTATTGCTTCAGTTTTTTCGGCATCAGCATAGAAATATAATTTGCCTTGGAAATAACTATAAAACTCTTGATTTTTACTAAATTCACCTTCATTTAAATTGACATCATAGTATTCCTCATCATAGTCTATACGTAATGTTTTGCCATTTATATAAGCATCAAATGCTTCTTTTTTACCCGTTTGAACTAAATCTTCGTTAAATACTAATTCGGTATTATAGTCGTTACTGCTTATTCTTATTCCTTCCATAGTCATTGGATCAGCATCTTTATCAAAAACAAACAATCTTCTATTTTTAGCAGTAATAATATAAGAATCTACAAAACGAATATAATCATATTCTTCTTCACTAAGTCTTACACCTTGATAGCTATAAATATAGTATGATCCATCAATTTTAACACTTATATTTGTACTATCAAAATTTTTAATTTCTCCAGGAATATTTTTACTAATTTGGTCTCCTTCTAAATCAATTAAAACATAGTTATTATTATTTGCACCAACTAAAGCTGTGCTTTCTAAAATATATCCTAAGTAATCATAATCAAAATCAATTAATGTATTTATTTCATCATCACTAAAACTTAAAACACCATAATTATCTTCTAAGTCTTTTACTATAACACTACTTTCATTTACTTCTTTTACTAAACTATATTCATCACTTACTTCTTTAGCTTTTATATCATATAAGAATACATTACCATCTTCTTTTTCAGTATTATCATAGATAAAGACAAAATTATTATTAATAATATCACTACGAAAATCTACAGGAACACTATTTTCATAAACACTTTTAGCTACATCGAATTCATCTTCGTTACTGTAATAAGCAACATAACAAAGTTCTTCATCTTTATTTGTACAATCGTATTCTCCTAATTCATTTTTGTCTTCATCAATAAATATCAATTTACCATCTTCATAGCGATAATTATCTTTTTCTACTATTACTAATGGTTCTTCATTCTTTTTAGGTTCTTCTTTGTCCTTTTTAAAGACTAAAAACCACAATAATAAACCAATTATAATAAGAAGGACAACTACTCCACTTACGATAATAATAATCTTTTGTTTCTTACTTAACTGACTCCATTTACTTGGCCCCTTAGCTTTCTTTTCTTTTTTCTTTTTTTTCTTATCTTCAGTATCAGTTACTTCAGGCATATCATATTGCGTATTAGTTATTTCTTCGTTTTCATCAATTTCCACAATTTCATTTTTGTCCTTATTTTCCTCTTCATTCTTTTTTATTTCATTTAAGATATCATCTTCTAGCATGATGTTACCTCCCTTTACTTTATTTACAAAAATATTGTAGCATATTTTTAAGTATTTTAAAAGAGCCTTATAGCTCTTTTGTAGTGTTATATTGCTTACAAGCTTTCTCTAATAATTTAAAATTACAACATCTATCATAAATAATTTGTGGCAATTTTTTACTATTATATTTATTATATAAATTTTGTGCTCTATTTTTTATAACATCACAATGAGCATTTAACCATTTATATTGGTTTTGTAATAATAACAAATATTTCAATTCATTTAAAGTATTAGTTTTTCTATTTAAATTGACAACACCGTAATTATTTGGGGTAACCGGAATCATATTGTTAAAATTAACTACTCCTAAATTACCACCATCAACTTTTAAAAAATCTATTCTACTTTTCATAGTTAAATGTTTTGCTTTGGGACTAGATAACGGCGCAAAGTACTCTACATTATCTACATTAAATAATACTCCAATAAACGGTCTAGTATCTTTCTTACCATAATTATAAGGAACTTTAGAATCGAAATTTCTTAAATAATCACAGTAATACTCATCAATAATTACTAATTTTAAGTTATTCATTTTATACCCCCATTTCTGATAAATATATTGTATCATAAATTGGTATAAAACAAAAGACTGAAATGTTACTTTCAGTCAACTTTTTTAGTTCCCATTTCCGGCTGGGTTCACCGCTTTGTTAATCTCCACTTTCGGCTGGAAACACCGCTTTGTTAATCTCCATTTAACGGCTGGAAACACCGCTTTTTCAAATAACTATTAATAGTTATTACTATTATATGCATTATTTCTAATGCATATAAATCATATCATAACATCTTTATTATTTCAATAACTTTTAGTTATTTTGGAAAAACTCACTAAATAAAAATCGACTTATTTTCGGTTTAACCTCGGTTTCTTTTTAGCTTATTTTAATTTTTCATATATCCACTTTAAATAATTCATTATTTTCAATAGCTTTATTAAGAGGATATGTAAAATATTCGTCATTATCTAATTTGCTTTCAAAACACAACATTTTATTATCCAATATAGATTTAACAAAGTTATACATAAAAATCAATAAATTGTGTATGGTTTTGTTAACAAATGTTAAAAAATTGACTTAGTGTGTCATTAAGTCAATTTCAGTTAATTACTAATTTTTAAAATCTTGATACCAACTATCTAATTTATCTTTTACACTATTAAATACTTTACCACCAACATCACCTAAGAAGTTAATAGCATTCTTTGTATAATATACTAATTCATCTTTAGCATCTATTATACTTTGATAGTTTTCTTCACCTAGTTTTTCTTTAGCAAAGTTATTTAAGTTATTTGCACCACTCTTAATTACTTCACTTGCTTTGTTAAATGCACTACTGGCTGTATCACTAATTGTTTCTTTATACCCAGGAATTTTACTTTCAATTGCTCCATCTACTTTACTAGCAATTTCTAATACTTTTTGTTTACCACTATCTGTAAGTTCATCAAAAGTAACTCCATTAATTTCTCCGTCATAGAATAAAAAGTCCACAATACTAACAAATACCCCTTTAGCAGAATCACTAAAAGATGAATCACTAGTACTACCATTATTTATTTTAGTTAAAGAACTTTCCAAACTATTAATAACTACTGCATCATTACTAGAATAAGTATTTGTTTCAGTATTACTAGTTACATTATATTCATTACTACTATTGCTTTGAGTGTTTTTGTTACTATTATTATTAGTAGTAGTAGTACTATTACTTACACTACTTGTAGTATTATTACTACTACTTGTTACATTATTATCTATATTATCATTGCTATTATCACTTGTATTATTATTTACTTGTTCTTCTTCTATTTTTATAGTATCTCCGATTACTTCTATTTCGTTATTATTATTTACATCACTATTACCAGCAACCATATCTACTTTCGTATATACTTCCTTTTTATTTATATTAAGTCCTATTACTAAACCAATAACAAGTAATAAAACAGCTCCACAGACTAAAGGTATATTAGAGTTTTTTACATACTTCATAGAAATCACTTCCTATGTATATTATACTACAAGTATGCGGGTAAGTTAATCATCAACTTTATGATAATCACACTTAGTGTGATTATCATAAGATCTGTTGATAAGTTGCGCCTCCGTGGCGGGGACAGCCGCCGGCGGAGGATTAAAGGTTATCACATTCCTATTATGTATGGATCACTTTGAGATCCATCGCCATCTATCACATACACTGAAGAATTGAGATAAAGAGACGGTCTAGCGGCAGACCCGAGGTACGCACCGTTGTTGTTCAAGGCGCCGTTGAAGCTCACAATAAACACGTTGGTACTGTTCGACGAAAACGGAGTGATTAACCGCTCAAAGCTTTGGCCATATAACCAACTTTGTCCCGCACATCTTGCACTATAATATGAACCTAAATTTGTTGTTCTTGCGCATGAACTAGAAAGTACACTATATCCATAATCACTTGGATACATAAGCCCTATGTACCCTGTAGTACTTGTTGGTCTTCCACTATATACTGTTGTTCCTCTCTCATATCCATAAAAGGCTTCTGCTGTTGCACTTTGAGTTGAATACCCGCCGAGATACCATGTTACATTTTCTATCATTGGTCTATATGTATCATTTATTCCTGTTTCGGTGTAATCACAATTACCTGGTATGTCGTTATATCCATAGCAATATTCTCCACCAGTACCATTTTCACTATTTAAGTATGCTCCATTTAACAAATTCATCAAACTTGATGCTGTCCAATCATTTGTATTTGATTTATTCCATGCTAGTCCGCCGATAGAATCATTTTTGATAATCTTAACTAAATTTTGGCCACTTATACCATGCGTTGCTTCATCAAATACCCCGATGATTCTCCATAGTTCATTATTGAACCAAATATAATTATTTGGATCTTTTCCTTCGTAGCGATATCCATTTTCTTGAACTACTTGGCCGGTACCTTGTTCACTACCACTAAGACTTATAATATAGTTATTAAGATTGGTTTGTGAAATTGTAGTAAAATCTAAATTACATTTCACTTCTTCACCGCTCATATTAACGACTTGTAACTTCCATTCATCATATAACCATTTTCCGGTAGCATTTTCGCAAGTAACATCAACTTGATATAATCCTTTACTTGGTATGCTATCAGTTGCAACTCCATCCAAATTTACTGCATAATGAATGCCATCAATAACAACATCTTTATTAAATGAGTTATTATAAATCGCCAAAATTGTTCCAATCAAAACTACAGCCAAGCAAGAGCAAATACCAATAGTTTTCTTTTTCATAATTCATTAATTCCTTTCCTAACCTACAAATTTTATTTACCTTTATTAAAAATAGTCTTTACGTGGTATATTCTTAATTAAATTATTAAGTTCTATAGCAAATATTTTATATCTATTATAAAACATTAACTCTTGTGCTTTTAATCTTAACAATTTCTAAATATTCAATAATATCAAATGTTTTTCCATTACTTAATTATTATCTAAAATTATGTTGATAAGTTGGCCTCCGCGCTGGAGTCCGCCAGCTCGGAGGATAAAGTTCATCACATTCCAATTATGTATGGATCACTTTGAGATCCATCGCCATCTACCACATACACTGAAGAGTCGAGATAAAGTGATGGTCTAGCGGCAAACCCGTAGTTTGCATCGTCGAAGCTCAAGGAGCCGCTGCAGAACACATTAAACACGAGGTTACTGTCCGACGAATACGGAGTAATTGTCCACACATAGCCTTTGCTATACAACCAACTTTGGCCAGCACAAGTCGCATTATCATATGAACTTAAGTTAGTAGTTCTAGCACATGAACTTGCCAGCACACTATATCCATAATCGCTTGGATACATTAATCCTATATATCTAGTAGCTGTCGTTGGTCTTCCACTATATACTGTATCTCCTCTTTCATAGCCATAGAAAGCATCAGTTGTTGCACTTTGAGTTGAATGACCGCCGAGATACCATGTGACATTTTCTATCATTGGTCTATATGTATCATTTATTCCTGTTTCAGTGTAATCACAATTACTTGGTATGTCATTATGTCCATAGCAATATTCTCCTCCAGTACCATTTTCACTATTTAAGTATGCTCCATTTAACAAATTCATCAAACTTGATTTTGATTCTTTCAAAGCTAGTCCGCCAATGGAATCGTTTCTGATTATCTTAACTAGATTTTGACCTGATTGTCCGTGTGATGCTTCATCGAACACCCCGATGATTCTCCACAATTCATTATTGAACCAGACATAATTATTTGGATCTTTTCCTTCATAGCGATATCCATTTTCTGATACCACTTGACCGGTCCCTTGAGTTGTACCAGCTAATCCCATTATATAGTTATTTAAATAAGTAACACTATCTTTTTCGGTATAGTTGACATTACACTTTGCTCTATTAGCATTTGAAAAATCTATTACTACTCCTCCGGCTTTATTATCCCAAACAGCACTACCTAATGAACAATCAGTAGTTATATTATAATTTCCTAAGGTATGCGTAAATGGTGAGCCATTAGAATATGCCGTTAAAACTGTATCAGGGTTTCTATACACCTCTTTACTTAAAATTACTTCCGCATTTAATGTCTTACCACCATTTTCTGTTTGATTGGTTGTTAAATTTATAAACGTTACTGTAAATGTCCAGTTTTGAATTGTTGCTTCAGTACTAGAAGTTGATGAGATTGGATAAAGAGAAGCTATATTAAATAAATCGTTTGCTGTTGTTATATCAAAGCCACTTACAGTTGTGCCATCAGCATTCTCTGCTGTAACATAAGTTAAATCATTATTAGGTAATTCTGTTACAGGATTATTGTTAGGATCAAGGATAGTTAATACTATCTCTGGTTTTTGATCTTCTGTTGTATAAACATAATTATTAGAGTTTATATTAAAATAAACATAGTATGTAGTAGAAAAAGTATTATTAGTAGAATTAGCCAGCAAGGATGCTGTACCTACTGCTGAATCAGAAAGTCCTCCACCACCTTCAGTAACATTAAATTGAGTAGGATTTAAAGATATATCTTTATTAACACTAAATTTTAAATTATCAGTTGTATCTGCAGTAACATTAGCATTACCAATAGCTCCTCCAGAAATTTGAGCCACTACATAAGCGAAAGATACCCCAATAAATAAGACAAGGACGCTTACTATAATAATCATTCTTTTCTTCTTAGCATCCAATTCTCTAAGTTTTAACATATAATTATCAACTCCTAAACTAGTATAACAAATAACAACTATTTATCTTGTCGAATATTGTCTACCATTAATATAATATCATAAATGATACTTTTAGGCTATATAAAATTTATTAAAAAAATATTTTTCACATAAAAGAAGACTTACCATAAAAGGTAAAGTCTTCCACATGTTCAATCGGAATAATTTATAACCCGCGCCATCCGAGAGCGGCTAACATGTTCACAAGATACTTCTTGTTGCAATATTAATATACTATATTTAAAAGAGATGTCAAATTCTATTTGGGATCTCACTAAATAGTATATTCAATTATATTATATTTATCACTTTAGATAAAGATATTGGAATAAAATTCTAATTAGCTTTTTTATTTTTCTTTGTTTTTCTAAATTTATAGAACCAAACTATAAAGCCAATAAATATAATTACTAAGATAATTAAAACAATGTGAGAATATTTATCAAATATACCTAATATTGATTCCCAATTATCTCCTACTCGGTTACCAATAAAAATTAAGACAGTATTCCAAATAAGTGAACCAACTGTAGTATATGCTAAAAACTTAAGCATTGGCATTTCACTCATTCCCGCCGGAATTGATATTAAACTTCGAACTATGGGAACAAAACGGCAGAAAAATACAGTTATATTTCCTTTTTTGTCGAACCATTCATCTGCCATATCGATATCTTTTTCTTTAAGTCTTAGTATTTTACCTATTTTACCAGATACTATTTTTTTTAATCGTTCTTTATTAAAGATTTTACCAATAAAATATAGGGCTATAGCGCCGATTACAGAGCCAAGAGTTGCTGCAATAATCATAATTACAACATTTAAGTTAATCGTTGTAGTTAGAAATCCTCCACCGATTAAAATTACTTCTGATGGTATTGGTGGAAAAATATTTTCAATAGCAATTAAAGCAAATACTGCAAAATAACCATATTTACTCATAAGGGATAACATTAATTCTTGCATAACACACTCTCCATTCAATATTGATTTTAACAAATTAAATAACAGATAGCAACAACTTTGCAACAGTTTGACAAACTTAAGGCTTTAAAGCGTTAGTATTTACAGCCACAATTAAAGAATAAGTGTAAAATC
>ERZ779898.267-NODE-267-length-26057-cov-2.827513_pt1 | contig 26057 bp, 29 predicted proteins | sample MGYA00511902_ERZ779898 | MGnify/ENA primary metagenome ERZ779898 (study PRJEB29588, sample SAMEA2144588) | human gut metagenome | biome: human gut; feature: human-associated habitat; material: faeces | place: Denmark | collected 2008/2010 ...
AATGAAAGATGAAAAAAATATACCTTTAGATAAAGAAATAAAGTCTTATAATATGAGTGACAATGATAAAATAAATATTTTTAATCAAATTCAGGATATAGATACTTTTTATGGAACAGTAAAAGTATTTGATAAAAATCAAATGAGAAAAGAAGTAGTTGAATCAAATATATTTTTTAATTATGCGGTTAAATTAGTGCTTAAAGACTGTATTATTCCTTTATTAAATTTGAATCAAATAAATGAAAGTATAGAGTTTGTAATAAGCATTGATAATAGAAATATTAGAGTTGGTGATTTAAATAATTTAGAAACATATTTAAAAACCGAATTTAGTTTAAGTAATTTCGATTTTAAAGTAACTTACTATGACTCAGTATATAATTATGGTATACAATTAGCTGATTTAATTGTTAATACATTTTATAATTCATATAAAGATAGAAAAATTGTCGAAAAAGTATTACCTTACTTAAAAGGTAAAAATTTTAGAGTTAGCTTATTTCCTGGAAGAAAAATTAAGGGTAGAATTGCAAAAATTGAATATAATAATAATGAGAACATTTGACATTAACCGTGATTTATGTTAGAATGTTCATACAAGACCTGAGGTAGGTAGCTAAAAGCTAAGCGTATGTTAAGTACGCTGCCCCTCAGGCATTTTTATATTTATCACAAAAATATCAAAAATAGTAATTTGTAAAAAAAATTCTTGTTTAAATGATTCTAGTAAATGGGATGTAGATATGTACACAATTTGTCCACAAAATAACAATCTTTATAATATTATTAATATAATAAACACTATAAATATAAAAAGCAATTTGACCTTATATTCCAACGTGAACACATAATATTATAAATATTGTAAATCCCCATAATACTTTATTAGAATAACATGTGGAATTGGAAAAAAGTTTGGAAACAAAAAAGTTAGCATTTATTGCTAATTTTTTATTTAATATATTGTACTTATGATATAATTTATATAAGAACTAAAAGGAGTAAATATGCAAATAAATTATTCAGATGAAGATGTTAAAAAAGGAATAAAATCTATCTTTCTCGCAGGGCCAACACCTCGAGATGGCAATGTCATTTCTTGGAGAATTGAAGCCTGTAAAATTTTAGAAAAACTTGGTTTTGATGGAATTGTATATGTTCCTGAATATTCTACCTGGAAACCTAAAGAAAATTATATTGACCAAGCAATGTGGGAAAGAAATGCTTTAAAAGAAGCAACTGTTATAGCATTTTGGATACCAAGACATCTACCAGATATGCCAGCATTTACTACTAATGTAGAATTTGGCTATTGGCTTCATACCGGAAAGATTTTATATGGTAGACCAGATAATGCTGAAAAAATAAAATATTTAGATTGGCTTTATGAACTAGATTATCAATTAAAGCCATTTAATGATTTGGAAACATTATTAGAATTTGCAGTTAGAAAAAGCAATTTGCCAAGAGAATTATAAAATTATTATAATGTTTAGGAAGTGAAACTATGAATCTAAAAATTGGTCAAAATATTATTCCCTCAATAAATTTTATAATGTCAACTATTCCCGAAAATACAACAGATTTAGAAAAGGTACGTTATATTTATATAAATTTAGGGAAGTTATTTAGTTATGATTATCGAATTATTGCTGATGAAAGTGTAATAAGTGAACCTATAGATTATGCCAAAAATGAAATTGGCAGATATAAAACATGTTACCAAATAAGTGAAATTCTTATGGTTCTAATAAATGGGTTAATTCCTAATTGTCATGCTAAAATAATAGAAAGAAAAATTCCCGGTCGAAGTTTTAATAAAGAACATGTAGCAACAGAAGTAACATTTTCTGATGGCTTAAAAATTATTCTGGACTTAACTCTCGATTTAGCCAATATTCAGGGTGGCTTAAAAACAAAAGAATTTGGTTTTACCACTAACAGTACTGGTGATTATGATATTATCTCACTAAGAGAATGTGCCCAAATGGATAAAAAATTAGGTTTCATTGTTGATAAATATACTGATGATTATATAAATGAATTTGTCGATAAAATGACACAAATGGATTTCAGCACTTACAGCCCTGCCGAAATAGTTGACTTTAAAATAAATAAGGCCAAAGAACTTTTCTCTAAAGATTTCAAAGGAACTCATGAAGCAACAAGATATATCTATACCTTATTTAGTAAAGTTTTATCAAGTAGTGAATTTGCAAAACTAAGACAGTTTAATTTATCTTATAGTAATTCAGATGATTTTAATTTAATGGCCGTTTATTCATTCGACGAATTAGGCTTATATTATAGTTTTTCTAATGAATTAGGTTTTAATAAAGTAAGTCCTCAAATAATTTCTGGATTATTGAAAAGCGGTTGGAAAACCAATAGTAATTCTATTCAAAGTATATTTGATAAACCTATTGAACCAACAAATTTCAATAGATAAAAAAATAATTAGCGACAAAATGCTAATTTTTTTTGACGAAATTTTTAAAAAAATTAAAACTTTTTGTCATATTAAAATATCTAATATTATGGGAGATGAAATAATGCGTATTAAAAAAAGTGTAGTAATTGTACTAGTTATAGTTTTATTGGGGGTAACAGGAATTGGAGCAAACAAAGCATTTAAAAATAATAAAAAACCAATTGAAAATAATGAAGAAAATATTTCTTTAAAAGGTGATAATTCTAAAGAAGAAAATCCTGAACCTAATCCACCTGAAACAGAAGAACCAATTAAAGATGAAGAAGATGAACCTCAAATAGATTCAGTTCCTTTACAAGAAGAAATTGCTGATACATATTTTGATGATGCCGTTTTCATCGGTGACTCAAGAACTGAAGGATTTATGATTTATGAAAATGTTGATGCTAAATTTTATACTCACAAAGGATTGATGGTTGATACAATATTTACTAATCCTGTTATTACAGAAGATGGAGAAAAAATTACAATCATGGATGCTTTAGCCAAAGATTCTTTTAATAAAGTCTATATCATGTTGGGAATCAATGAAACCGGTTGGCAATCCAGCAGTTTATTTATTAAAAAATACGGTGAAATAATCGATTCTATAAAAAAAATTAATCCTAATGCCATTATTTATGTTGAATCAATATTACCAGTAAGTGAAGAAGTTTCTCTTAATCATGATTATATAAAGATGTCTAAAATAAATGAATACAATGATTTATTAAAAGAAATGGCCAAAGAAAAAGATGTGTACTATTTAGATATTTCATCCTCAGTAGCAAATGAACAAGGTTATCTACCAGATGATGCTGCAACTGATGGAATTCATTTAAATAAAAATTATTGCGATAAATGGTTGCAATATTTAAAAACTCATTATATAGTAGAAAATTAGGAAGTGAAGTGATAAATTGAAAAAGTATGTTTTAATAGGAATAATATTATTTTTAGTATGTGGTTGTGGTAAAGAAACAAAAACTTTTACTCCCAATGATTTAGCAAGCGAATTATTAACAGAAGTCGATTTCGATGATGAATTAACATTATTTGAAGGTGACATTTCCAAAATATATGACATGCCGGAAGTAAAAAATTATGTTATTTATATTGGAAGTGGTGCAACAGCTGAAGAAATTGCTATAATAACTTTAAAAAATTCCAGTGATGAAGCAGATGTCAAAGCTGCTTTAGAAAAACGAGTTGAAGAACAAAAACAAAATTTTGCAAACTATGTTCCTGAAGAAGTTTCGCGTTTAGAAAAAAGTATTATTAAAAGTAATGAAAAATATGTAGTATTATGTGTATCAAATGATAATCAAGCAGAAAAAATAATCAATAAATATCTATGATGTTAACAACCAGCAACGACAAAGAAATAATCGAGTTTATTAAAGATAATCAAGAATATTTTTTTAGAGTTGCCTTCAGTTATGTCAAAAATCAAGATCAGGCTTTAGATATTGTTCAAGAAGCAATAGTAAAGGCTTTACAAAAAAGGTACACATTAAGACATATAGAATATTTAAAAACGTGGTTTTATAGAATTTTAGTTAATGAATGCTTTGCTACAATTAAAAAAAGTAAGAAATTACTTTTCTTGGGATCCTATCAAGACTTTGAAGAATCTTTAAAAACTAAAGACAAATATCATGAAGAAGATGAATTATATCATGCCATGGATTTACTAGAACCTAAACTTAAGATGATAATTATATTGAGATTTTTTGAAGATATGAAAATAGAAGAAATTGCTAAAATAACTAGAACAAATACTAATACAGTTAAAACTAGATTATATAAGGCATTAAAAATTTTAAAAATGAACATGGAGGAGTTTGTATGAGTTATAAAAAAGAAAAAATTGCAATTCCCAAGCAATTAGATGAAGTAGTTAATAAAGCAATTTATGATGGTTTAAGTACTCCTCTTAAAAAAAATCAAGGGTTTAAGATATTCGGAGGAACAGTACTCACCTTATTCATAGTTTTTGCAACATTTCTAAATACAGTTCCTGTATTTGCTAAAACTATGTATGAAATAGACATCATCGGCGATATTTGTAAAATTTTTACATTTAGAGAATATCACTTTGAAGATGATTATGAATATATTGATGTTTCCATTCCTCACATCGATTTAAATGGAAATGATGACTTAGAAAATAGAGTAAATTTAGAAATATCTAAGTTAATTGATGAAGAAGTAGAAGCCTCTAAAACAAGAGCTAAAGAATATTATGATGCTTTTATTGCTACCGGAGGAAATCCAGAAGATTTTTATCCAATATATGTTAATATAAATTATGAAATAAAGCATATAAGTGATAAGTTTGCTTCATTTGTGATTAATAAAAGCGAAACCCTAGCAAGTGCATACAATATTGGATATTATTATAATATTGATTTGGAAACTGGCAGAATATTAAATTTGCAAGACATATTTGGTAGTGATTATCAAAAGATTATTGCTGATGATATCGATAAACAAATTTCTAAAAAGAATAAGGATTTTCAAGATTCTTTATTAATTGATGGTTCTGTTATAGATTATATCGATGAATTTCAGGAATTTTATATAAACGATGAAGGGCAAATTGTAATTGTGTTTCCTAAATATGAAATTTCAGTTGGATCTTTAGGAACATTAGAGTTCGTTATTGAAGGTGAATAACATTGCTTTTTAGTAGTCAAGTATTCTTATACTTCTTTTTACCAATTACTCTAATTGTTTATTATCTAAGTCCAAAAAAATTTCGAAATTTTATTTTACTTATTGCTAGCCTAATATTTTATGCTTGGGGTGAACCAGTCTATATTTTAATAATGCTCTTTTCTACTGTATTTGATTATATAAATGGCTTATTAATAGATAAATTTCAAAAAAAGAATCAACATAAATATGCCAAAATAGTGTTGATTATCTCAGTTGTAGGTAACTTGGCAATATTAGGATTCTTCAAATATAGTGACTTTTTAATTTCTAATATCAATTCCCTTTTTAATTTAAATCTTTCTTTATTAGCTATTGCTTTACCTATAGGTATTTCTTTTTATACATTCCAAACGATGTCTTATACTATCGATGTTTATAAACAAAATGTTAAAGCTCAAAAAAACTTTATTTCTTTCGCAACATATGTTACTTTGTTTCCCCAACTTATCGCTGGACCCATTGTAAAATATCGCGATGTCAGTGAAAGTTTAGAAAATAGAAAGGAAAATATTACTGATTTTTCCGAAGGAATCAAATGTTTTATAATTGGCTTATTTAAAAAAGTCATGATTGCCAACAATGTTGGTTTCATTTGGGAATCTATCCACAGTCTACCATATAGTGAGATTTCTCTTAGTCTAGCCTGGATTGGTGCAATTTGTTATTCATTACAAATTTACTATGATTTCTCCGGTTATTCTGATATGGCCATTGGCCTTGGCAAAATGTTTGGTTTCCATTTCTTAGAAAACTTTAACTATCCATATATTGCTAAAAGTATAACTGATTTTTGGAGAAGATGGCACATTTCTCTTAGTTCATGGTTTAAGGAATATGTCTATATTCCACTCGGGGGAAGTAGAAAAACTATAGCGAGAACAGTTATTAACTTGTTGATTGTTTGGTTTTTGACAGGGTTATGGCATGGAGCAAGCTGGAATTTTGTAGTCTGGGGACTATACTTCGGTGTTTTACTAATTATTGAAAAATTTGTATTAAAAAAAGTATTAGCCAAAATGCCTAGTTTTATCGGGCACCTATACACATTATTTTTTGTAATTATTAGTTGGGTAATTTTTGCTTGTCCAACTCTAGAAGATGGTCTAAATTATATAAGTATAATGTTTAACTTTAATAACGAGATTATATCTACTGAATCTATCTATCTAATTTCCACCCATTTTGTTTTATTTATAATTGCAATTATAGGTTGTACACCAATATTTAAAAAGATAAAAGAAAAATTAAAAAACAATAAAATATTTATGATAATTGAAATAATTATTTGTCTCGTTTTATTCTTCATATCTCTTAGTTTCTTAGTTGGTTCAACCTATAATCCATTCTTATATTTTAGATTTTAGGGAGGCGCTATGCAAAAGATATTAAATTATATTTTAACTTTTTCCTTCGTTTTATTTCTTACATTTATGGGATTTTCTTACTTTTTTAAAGAAGAACAAACTTTTTCTCAAAATGAAAATAGAACTCTGCAAACATTTCCAAAATTTACATTGAATAATTTGCTGGATGGCTCATTTATGAGTGATATCGAAAGTTATATCAATGACCAAGTATTATTTCGTGATGAATTCATGGAATTTAAAACTGACATCATGCTTCTAGCGAAAAATAAAGATATTAATGAGGTTTATATTGGTGAATATGGCTATTTACTTCAAAAAGTTTTACCTAGTACATTTAATTACGAACAATTAAACTATAATTTAGACTGTATAAATGAATTTGCAAGTAAAGTTGCTGCTCCCGTTTATTCGATGTTAATTCCTTCATCTTTTTCAATTCTTCAAGATAAATTACCTTCCAACGCTTCATCAATTGATGAGTTAGAAGTTATTAAAGATATGTCTTCAAAGTATCCTGAAATTACCTTTATCGATGCTACAACTAATCTAGAAAATCATAAAAACGAATACATTTACTATAAAACAGATCATCACTGGACAACCCTCGGAGCCTTCTACGCTTATCAAGCCTGGCATAATGCTGATGATAAAGATTTGGACTCTTATGATATAAAAGAAGTATCAACAGACTTTTTAGGTTCTCTATATTCTAAAGTTCTAAATAATAATACTGCATTTGATAAAATTGAATTGTTTTATCCAAAAAACCAAATTAACTACGAAGTTACTTATAATTTCAACCAAAAAAAATCTGATACTTTATATGATTTTTCTAAATTAAAAACCAAAGATCAATATCAGATTTTTCTCGGAGGAAATTATCCTGAAATAACTATCCATACTTCTAATAACAATAACCGTTCTATACTATTATTTAAAGATTCATTTGCTAATGCCTTTATTCCATTTTTACTAAATGATTATGAAAACATATATATAATCGATTTAAGATATTTTAATAAAGATATCAACACTTATTTGGAAGATAAAGATATTGATGAAATATTATTTTTATACAATTTATATAACTTATCAGAAGATACATCTTTAAGAAAACTGTAGTAATTTTATAACATATTTTTTCTCTTTAAAATATAAGCAATAATCAAAGAAAGTAAAACAGAGATTATAATAATTAATATAAAACTAAATGGTGAATCTCCGATACCTCCTAAAGGAACATTCATTCCAATAAAAGATGCTACCATTGTAGGAATAGAACATACTATTGTAATACTTGCTAAAAACTTCATGACATCATTTAAGTTGTTAGAAATAATTGTTGCATAAGTGTCAGTCATACTTGATAGTATTTCTCTATAGATTGTAGCCATCTCAATAGCTTGTTTTGTTTCAATTAAAGCATCACTCAATAACTCTTCATCAGTTTTATCAATTGTTATTATCGTACCCTTAGCAACTTTTTCTAAAGCAATTTCATTAGCCTTCAAAGATGTAATAAAGTATACTAATGTCTTTTCAATATCAAGTAAATTTACTAATTCCTTATTATTAGTAGACTTTAATAATACTTTTTCTTTGCTATTAATATATTCGTTAATACTAGTTAATTCTCTTTGATATATACCTGCAACCATTATAAATAGTTGTAATATGAAATTACTTTTGTCTTTACCTTTAAAGTTTTCAATATCTGTATCTTTAAAATAATCTAAAAAAGGTTGTTCTTTTAATGAAACCGTAATTAAATATCCCTTTTCACTTATAATAATTCCTAAAGGATTAGTTTTATATTTGTGTTTATAGTTGTTATCAACTAAATGTGGAGTATCTAAAATAATAACAGTTTCTTCACTTCTTTTTTCAACTCGTGGTAATTCTTCTTCATCAAGTAATTTAACTAATATTTCTTTATCTATCCCTGTACCATCTATTACTTGCTTAATTTCCTCTGGAGTTGGATTAACTAAATCAATCCAACTTTTCTGTTTAATCGTTTCACTAATTATTAACTTTTTATCAACAACTTCATATATATTTACCATATGCCTCACCTATAATAATTGTATCACATATTATTGCCAGATAAAATAATATTTATGTTATAATTATTACATAAAGAAGGAAGGTACGTATGGAGTTATTTGGCAAATTTCATGAAACAATATTTTTAAAATCTGACAGTAATTTAGAAAAGAATATTAATGAGTTAAAAGAAATAAGAAATACATTACATGATACATCAAAAATTGATAAAGATATTAAACTGTTAGAAATTGGTTTGCAAGGAGAAAAAGAAATAGAATTTGAACTTAAAAATGCTAATATTGGAATGTATGTTTTACATGATATAAATATTGAATTTGAAGATTTAAAAGCCCAAATTGATTATGTCATAGTAACTAAGGCTTATACATATTTAGTAGAATGTAAAAATATGATTGGCAATATTACTATTAATGAAAATGGTGAATTCAAAAGAGCGTATAATTACAATGGCGAAAAAATAGTTGAAGGAATATATTCACCATATCGCCAAGCACTAAGGCATAAAGAAGTATTGAAAAAAATTTGGCTATCAAAACATAACAAAATATCGGCATACTTATGGGAAAAATCTTTTGATAGTAATTATAAACCACTAGTAGTTTTAACAAATTCCAAAGGACTACTTAACATGCGTTATGCTCCAAAGGAAATTAAAAATGCAACTATCCGCAGTGATGTTTTAATTGAATACATTAAAAAAGATATTGCAAAATATGATAAAAATTCATGTTTTTCTAAAAAGAGTATGGAATCATGGGCACAGTCCATTTTAAATAGAAATGTTTCAAATAATAATCTAGATCTAACAAAATATAAAAACGATGATATAAATAAAAATTTATTAACAGAAAAATTAAAAGAGTATCGCCGTAATAAGGCCAAGGATAAAAATATACCAGCATATTATATATTTACTGATAATGAAATGGAACAGATAATAAAGTTACATCCCAAAAACTATGATGAACTTGCAAAATCTAATATTTTAAATCAAACAAAATTAAAATTTCATGGTGCTGAAATAATAAAAGTAATCAATAATAATTAGTTTTATAGACTGTTATTAATATTTTTGATAAAATGTTCTTAAAGGAGAAATATATGAAAAATAAAATAATTCCAATTTTAATATCTGTATTATTTGCACTATTCTTATGGTACTTCATGTTACCACCACTTAATCCGACAAGTCCGTCATTCTGGGTATATATTTTTACCATTGGTGTCTTTACAGCGATTGCCATTCTTCTATCGACAGTTACCCAAACTATTGTCTTAAGAAGAATTAATTCGAGTAATATTCCTAGATGGTTTTTAAATACCGCTGGTGTCGGAGCAATTATTATAATATTAATATTTATTATCAACATTGCTGTATCTCCCGTATTTAATGCCAGTAAATATGCAACACGTATAACAGTTGATGAAACTAGTAGTTTTACTGAAGATGTTGCTCCCGCTGATTTTTCCAAGATGCCTTTGCTAGATAAAGAAAGCAGCCAAAAACTTGGGGATCGTGTTATGGGGCAAGCAACTGAATGGGTAAGTCAATTTTATGTCAGTGATTTATATACCCAAATTAATTATAATGATGAAATAATTCGTGTTACTCCAATTGAATATGATGGTATTATCAAATACTTTACTAATCGTCGTGATGGAATCAAAGGATACATCACAGTAGATTCAACTGATGGTTCTGCAGAGTTAGTAACCATTGATGAAGGTATGCATTATATGCCAAGTGCTTACTTCTTTGAAAATTTATATCGTAAACTACGTATTAGTTATCCAACAACAATTTTTGATGAAGCATCATTTGAAATAGACAATGAAGGTCATCCATATTGGATTGTTCCAACGATTAAATATACTGGTATCGGTATGCGTAAGGAAGTATCTGGTGTTGTAATATTAGATGCCGTAACTGGAGAATCAGAAAAATATGCAATCGGCGAAATACCTTCATGGGTTGATCATGCTTATCCATCTGATTTGATAATTGAACAACTTGATAACTGGGGAGAATATAAAGAAGGGTTTATCAACTCAATATTTGGTCAAAAAAACGTAACTGTTACAACTGAAGGATATAATTATTTAGTAATGGATGATGATGTTTATCTATATACTGGTATAACTTCTGTTTCTAACGATGAATCAATTTTAGGATTTGTCATGGTTAACTTACGAACTAAAGAAACTCATTACTATAGTGCGCCGGGAGCTAAAGAATACAGTGCTATGGATTCTGCTAAAGGATTAGTTCAAGAAAAAGAATATACTGCAACTTTCCCACTACTTATCAACTTAAATAATCGACCAACTTATTTGATGAGTCTAAAAGATAATGCAGGACTTGTTAAAATGTATGCTTTCGTCGATGTCGAAGATTATCAAAAAGTAGTTGTTAGTGATTCTGCTTTAGGTATCGAAGCAGCAGCAGAAGCTTACTTAAATGAAGTATCAAATGAATATGATTCAAACAATTTACAAGAAAAAACACTTACTATTTCAGATATTACAACTACTGTAATCGAAGGAAATACCAATTATTATCTAACAGATAGTGAAAATAATCACTATGTAGCATCAATCAAGGATGGACGCAATATATTACCATTCTTGACTGCTGGTGATGAAGTAGTAATTACTTATTCAGAAGGAACAATCGGTCAAATTGCAACAATTAAGTATCCTGAGGATCAAGAATAATCTTGATTCTTTTTTGTCAAGTAGTTAAATTAATTGGAAGAAATATACAGAAATATGTTAAAATTAAAACGAAGGAAGTGAATTTATGAAAAAGAAATTTTTAAGATGCCCAATCTGTGGCAATTTAGTTGAAGTTATAAATGACTCTAATGTTAGAGTTATGTGTTGTGGAAAACCAATGGAAGAATTAGTTGCTAACACAACTGATGGAGCAACTGAAAAACACGTGCCAGTTGTTGAAATTAATAACGAATTAGTAACAATCACTGTTGGAGAAACTCTACATCCAATGACTGAAGAACATTATATTATGTGGATACATGTATTTACTAATTTAAGAGAATATCGTTTTAACTTAAATCCAGGAGATAATCCTCAAGTTAAATTCAATAAAGACATTAATGAAGAAATAATCGAAGTTAATGCTTATTGTAATTTACATGGTTTATGGAGCGCTAATTAAGGAAATAACAAGTTTCCTTTTTTCTTTATTTTTAAACTTATTTTTGCTATACTAATTTTAAGGAGTGCGCCAGTTCGGTGCTTAATATATAGTCGGATGGGAAAACGATATGGTAAGACCTAGCAAGTCGCCATTAGTTAGCCTTGGAGTCAAAATCGTGAGATTAGATTTAAGCGTAGGAAAGCGAGAATACGAGCCGTAATACGAAAGTGTGAAGTGATTCAGCCTCGTTAGATAGAAATAGTGGTAGTCGATGTGGTTCCTTACACAGCAGACAATAACGGCGATACCGCTAAGCGAGATATCGTGAGAGTGCCACCGGGGTCCATAGAGCATGGCGAGTATATCATTGATATGTTAAGTATACCTGGGAGAACTTATAAATTCCTAATCCTAAACGGTTTAAAACACCAATAGTAACAGGTATGCCGAAGCAAGGTTTTGCAAACTAAGTTAGGCAGACGATTTGTAAGTAGTCGGACTAGTTCATAGTAGTGAAGAAGGAAGTAATGACTCTGGAGCAAAGGGACTAGCATATAGTCGTTATTATATGAAGAGCCGTATGCGGGAAAACTGCACGTACGGTTCTGTGAGGGGCAACGAGACAAACCTCTCACTAAAGATATGAAAGAAAGAGAGGTAAGTCGAGATTTGTCTACTCGACGAAAATACATGGAAAAAAATGAATTATTAACAAAACTTAATGAATATAAAAATAAATTATCTGAATTAGGGAGGTATCTTTGACTTAAGTAGTAAACGTCAAGAGCTAAAAGAATTAGAAGAAGAAACTAAAGCAGATAATTTCTGGCAAGATGTTGAAAAGTCTGGAGTTATCAACAAGAAAATTACTAACTTAAAAAAGGAATTAGAACTCTATGAAAAGTTATTTAAAGAAATAGAAGATGACCTTGCTATTGTTGCAAGTGATGAAGATGAACTTTTAGAGTTAGTAACTGAAAGTATTAAAGACCTAGAACAAGAATTAGATGAGTTAGAAACTACTACACTTTTATCTGGTGAATTCGACGAACTAAACTGTTACTTAGAAATTCATCCAGGTGCTGGTGGTACTGAATCTTGTGACTGGACTAGTATGCTTGCTCGTATGTATGAAAGATTTGCCGAAAAAAATAGTTACAAGTGGGAAATAATTGACGAACTTAAGGGCGATGAAGCTGGCCTTAAAAGTATAACTCTAAAAATAAGTGGGGATTATGCTTATGGTTATTTAAAAAATGAAAGTGGAGTTCATCGCCTTGTTAGAATTTCCCCATTTGATGCCGGGGGCAGAAGACATACATCTTTTGCATCGGTTACTGTAACACCAGATATTAAAAGAAATATTAATGTTGAAATAAAAGAAGAAGATTTAAAAATCGATGTCTATCACTCAAGTGGAGCTGGAGGACAATCTGTTAATACTTCCAATTCTGCAGTTAGAATTACTCACTTACCAACAAAGATTGTAGTAACTTGTCAAAATGAACGAAGCCAATTAAAGAATAAAGAACAAGCATTATCTATGCTTAAAACTAAAATATATATGATGGAATTAGAGCGTCAAAAGGCTGAAATAGCTTCCTTAAAAGATACTGCAACTAGCATTAATTTTGGTAGTCAAATTCGCAGTTATATTCTAGAACCATATAAACTAGTAAAAGACCATCGAACTAACTATGAATCTACTGATCCCGATAAAATACTTGATGGTAATATATATGATATGTTATTATACAATCTAAAAAACTTATAGGTGGTTTATGAAAACAGAATTAGAATTTTTAAATAATAACATTAAAGATAATACTAGTGTTGTTGTTGCTTGTAGTGGTGGACCTGATTCTATGTGCCTTCTTAGTTTAGTTAACAACTTAAAAACAACCAAAAAAATCGAAGTGATTTGTGCGCATGTTAATCACAAATTAAGAACAGAAAGTGAAGAAGAGGCTATAATGGTTCAAGAATACTGTCAGAAAAACGATATAGTATTTGAATTACTAGAAATTACTGATTATCTTACTGGAGATTTTAGTGAAGAAGACGCAAGAATTCGTAGGTATAAATTCTTTGATCAAGTTATAAACAAATATAAATCTAAATATTTACTTACTGCCCATCATGGTGATGACTTAATTGAAACAATTTTAATGCGTCTTACTCGTGGTAGTAACTTAAGTGGCTATGCTGGTATTAGACAAGTAAATACCAATGAATCTTACCAAATTCTAAGACCACTACTGACAACTACTAAAGAAGCAATTTTAAAATATAATAATGAAAATGCTATTCCATATAGAGTTGATGCTAGTAATGATAACTTAAAATATACGCGTAATCGTTATCGACACACAATACTTCCGTTTTTAAAAAATGAAGATGCTAATGTTCATTTAAAATATCTAAAGTTTAGCAAAGAACTAAGTGAGTATGATAACTTTGTAACTGAGTATATTAAAAATAATAAATTAATTGTTGATAACTCTATAGATATCAACAAACTTAATTTAGAAAATACATTTATTAAGAAAAAGACAATTGAATTAATTGTCAAAGAAATTCAAAAATATGATTATTTTGATATAAGTGATAATCAAATGGCTGAAATCATAAAATTACTTGATAAAAATAATAAGTCGATCGATTTAAATAATGGTTATAAATGTATCAATGAATATGGTTACTTAAAAATAATTAAACCAGAAAATGTCAACTTTACAGAAATTGTTTTTGATAAAGACGTAATTACCAAATATTTTACATTTTATTATAATTCTACTGAAGGGGACGATAGTAACAACTGTATTTATCTTTTAAGTACAGATATTAAGTTACCACTTAAACTGCGAACAAAACGCAATGGTGATAAGATGTATATTAAAAACTTAAATGGTAGTAAAAAAATTAGTGACATTTTTATTGATTCTAAATTACCAAAAGAAGAAAGGATTAATTATCCAATATTAGTTGATGCTAGTGATACCATTATTTGGCTTCCTGGATTAAAAAAATCGCAATTTGCTAAAGACAAATCCGAAAAATATGATATAATAATTAAATGTGAGGCAAGGTGAAGAATTTAAATGAATGTAAAACCAAAACAAAATGATAATTTTAAAAATGTTTTACCATACCTAGTATTGGGATTTGTGGTAATAATTGTAATATTTGCCCTTAATATGCAAGGGACAAAAGTAAATGAACTTACCACCGGTGAGTTAATTACAGAATTAAAAGAAGATAACGTAACAGAAATAACCGTTACACCTAAAAGTAATGAAAGTATTTATTACATTGAAGGTAAATTGGATGGCTATAGCGCTACTGAATCTTTTACAGCTAGAGCAGTCGGAACAGAATTAGATAATATTTTAGCGTTAATTGAAAAAAATGATATCGCAGAATATGATACTAATGCTGATCCTGGGGAAAACATGTTCTTATATATTATAATTAATGTTTTACCTCTAGTATTATTAGTAGTTGTAATGTACTTCTTATTTATGAAGCTTGCTAACTCTAATAAAAACTCTATGGACTTTGGCCGCAGTAAAGCTCGTTTAAGTAATGAAAACGATAAGAAAAGCTTTAAAGATGTTGCAGGTTTAAAAGAAGAAAAAGAAGAAGTTGAAGAATTAATTGATTTTCTAAAGAATCCTAAAAAATTTGAAAAAATGGGAGCAAGAATTCCTAAAGGTGTCCTACTAGTAGGTCCTCCAGGAACAGGTAAAACATTGCTGGCTAAAGCTATTGCAGGGGAGGCAAATGTTCCGTTCTTCTTTATAAGCGGATCTGACTTCGTTGAATTATTCGTCGGAGTTGGAGCAAGCCGTGTTCGTGATATGTTTAAAGAAGCAAAACGTAATGCACCATGTTTGATATTTATCGATGAAATTGATGCTGTAGGTCGCCAAAGAGGAACTGGCCTTGGTGGAGGTCATGATGAAAGAGAACAAACACTTAACCAATTATTAACTGAAATGGATGGCTTCGGCGAAAATGAAGGAATAATCATCATCGCTGCAACTAACCGTCCAGATGTACTTGACCCAGCATTACTTCGTCCAGGACGTTTTGACCGTCAAGTAACAGTAAGTCTACCTGATGCAAATGAAAGAGAACAAATTTTAAAAGTTCATGCCAAAAACAAAGTTTTAGCAAAAGATGTTAAATTAGATAATTTAAGTTTAAGAACTCCAGGTTTTAGTGGTGCTGATCTAGAAAACCTTTTAAATGAAGCAGCTTTGCTTGCGGTTCGCCGTAATAAAACAGAAATAACTATGGATGAAATAGATGAAGCAACTGATAGAGTATTACTTGGACCTGCTAAAACGACAAGAAAGATTACTGATAAAGAAAAGAAACTTGTTAGTATTCACGAAGCAGGACATGCTGTTATTGGTTTAAAGCTTGAAGATGCTCAAGAAGTTCACAAGATAACTATCATTCCTCGTGGTATGGCTGGTGGTTATACTATGATGCTTCCAAAAGAAGAAAAGATTGCAGTTTTAACTAAAGATGAATTGCTAGCTCAAATCACTGGCCTTCTTGGAGGACGTGTTAGTGAAGAAATGTTCCTAGGTGAAATTTCTACTGGAGCAAGTGATGACATTAAAAGAGCAACAAAAATTGCTCGTAGCATGGTTACTGAATATGGTATGAGTGAACTTGGCCCTGTTCAATACGAAGAAAAGAGTGAAGGCGTATTCTTAGGAAGAGATTATGCTAAGTCTAAAAATTTCTCTGATCAAGTAGCTTTAGAAATCGATGAACAAACTCGCAAAATAATCGAAGAATGCTACGAAAAAGCTAAAAAAATAATTAAAGAAAATAAAGACCTAATTTTCCAACTAAGTGATGCTTTAATGAAATATGAAACAATCACTAAAGAACAAATTGAATCTATTGTTAAAACTGGAAAAATTAAACCTGTTGAAGAAACAGCAAACACTGATAGCGATAGTTCAGAAAATACTGAATCCGGCGAAAAAAAATCTTCAAGAGGTAGAAAACCAAAAGCAACAGAAGAAAATGCTACAACAGAAGAAAATGCTGAAAAGTAATGTTGCTTTTTTTCTTTATTTATGGTAAATTATTAACGAAACGGATGTGAGAAAATGTTAGAAAATATATTACTTGTTATATCTATTCTTTTAATTGCTGTTGTTTTATTACAAGGTAATAAAGCTAGCGATGCTGGTCAAATTATCACCGGTGGTAATGAAAATTTATTTCAACACGCTAAAGAAAGAGGTCTAGAACTTTTTATAAGTAGAGCGACAATGGTTTTAGGTATTGCTTTCTTTATAATATCATTTGTAATGTTTTTACAATAAAAAATAACATTGAGATTAATGTCCAATGTTATTTTTTTTCATCAATTCTTTTAGCCATGATATTATGATTTTCATTATATGTAATTAACTCCGCACTAGTAATGCCAAGTTTTCCAGTAAATTTGTCCAACAACTCAAGTGTTGGCTTTCTTCTGCCATTTTCTAACTGATTTATATATGGTAAAGTACTACCTAACATTTCGGCAAATTTTTCTTGTGAAAGATTATTTTTATATCTGTAATATTTTAAATTAATTGCTAGTATATCTTTGCTTTTTAATTTTTCCAAGAAATATGCACCTCTTTACACTTAATTATAAAGAAATAGCAATTTTAAGTCTTTTATACATTTGTATAAAATAAAATGCTGATTTATAATATACCTATATAAAATAAAGGAGTGCAAATGAAGAAAAAAGCGATTATAGGTATAGTATCTATATTAGTAGTAATATCTGGTTGTTTATTTGTTATGTTTAATAGTAGTAACAGAAGTTATGAAGTTATAACTAATGAGACAGAAGAAAGGCAAATGAATACTAATGCCCTAACTATGATGTATGAAACAGAAACGGGTAGTGGAGAATATATGGTATCAAGTGATAACACATGGCCGCAGGATGGATATACTTTTAATGAAAGGTTATCCGGTTGCGAAAATGGTAGCACCCTTACATGGGATGATGAAAATAAAAGATTGTAATGCAAGCAAATACTTCTGATAAATGTTACGTTTATTTTGATGTATATAAATTACCTATAATAAATAACGTAACAACTTCATCTACATCAGATAGTATTACTGTAAATGTAGAAGCGATTAAAGGCGATGCTGATATACATAATTATTATTTTTCAATAAATAATGGTGAATATTTTAGCTTTACTATAATTATTATATTTTTAATAATTTAAACTCTAGTACATCTTATAACATAAAAATATATGCTACTGACACAAATAATAAAACGTCTGAAATCTATAATATAGCTGCATCTACTTTTGGAAATCCTATAACATTTACAATTGGTAATACTGAATATCAAGCGGCAGAAGGAATGACTTGGAGAGAATGGGTAAATAGTAGCTATAATACAGGAGGTTATATAATTACTACAAATAGTATGATAGGTGAAATAGTAGGGCTAAATGCAAATAGAGGATTAAGTGTATCAGTTGATGAAGTATCGAAGCTACAAGTTATAATTTATCTTGGCTTCCTGGATAGTATAAAAAGAGCGATAAACCAACCGAAGTGTATAACAGTCCTCTAACTGATGTAAACGTTATTGAACTTGCTTTAAAACAGATGATCCTTTATTCAAATTGCTATATATTGATACTTATATGAACCTTCTAAAAAAGGAAGATAGTATTTAAAAACATAAAAAGAAAGAAGCACGTCGGCTTCTTTAACTAGTTGTGTATGACTTAATATATTTTAAAATTTCTCTATCGCTTGGTACATTTCCTTCGCTGAATTTATGACCATTTATTACCAAGCCTGGTTTATTTTTAATATTATATTTCCTTAATGATTCTTGGTCGTCTTTTAACTCTATCTCAACATCTCCGTCATAATTGCTAGCTACCTTAAGCAGCAATTTTTTGAGTTTTATACCATTACTACAATTACTCCCAATAATCTTTATATTCACTTAATCACCTCACTTCCAATAACATCATACAAATTAAATGCGAAGTTTTTATGTTTATATTAAGAAAGTTATGTTATAATAAATTCGTGATAATATGAAAGATAAAGGATTTACATTAATTGAACTAATCGTAACAATAACATTAATTGTAATAATTTCTGTAACTGTCGGCGTAAGTATTACTGGCATGCTTGATCGTCAAGAAGAAAAAGATACCGAAGATTACGTTAATCAGATTCAAGATGCTGCATGTGTTTATGCTGAAATTAATGATATAAGTTCTAATGATACCGTTTCCATCGGCGAATTAATAGCTGCTGGCCTTTTAGATAGTAGTTTAAAAAATCCTTCAAATGATAACCCTATAACTTCGTATAATAATGACAGAGTTTCAATAACTTGGGATAATGGAGAAAAAACATGTACATATGATATGCCATAAATACGAACTAAATGTTTTTTATTTTAAATAAATATGATATACTTAGAGTGTGATAAATATGAAGAATAAAAAGAGGAACCTAATAATTTTATTGATATTAATTATAACAATTCTAGTAGTCTTAGGAATAGTTTTGGTTGTTGGTGGTATCCACAATAAAGAAATTATGGATTTCAAAAAAGATGTAGAACAAACTGCTTGTGAATATGCTAAAGATGAAAATATAACCGAAGCAATATGTTTAGGTTATGAACATCTATGTAAAGTTAACTATGAAACATTAATTTCCCATGACTATCTAAAGGCTGATTTAATTAACCCGTTAACAGGTGAAACGATTAGTAATGATACAGCAAGTTATGTACAGATATCATGGCCAGATAGTAATACTATGACCTGTACTTATAAAGAAGGGTAGAAATGAAGGAAAAAGTATTAGAAATTCTAAAGAATGAAACTAAAGCCAAAAGTGTTATGGAAATAAATAATCAACTAGGACTTAATAGTGTTGAAGAGATTCAAGAGTTAGAAAGAAATTTAGAAGAATTAACTAAAGATGGTATAATTCATGAATCGAAAAAGCATGAATTCCTTTTAATGAGTAATACTAAAACATTAAAATGTGGAGTAATTAGCATTAATCGTAATGGTAATGGTTTTGTAGATGTTCCTGGTGAACCTGATATTTTTATAAAAAGTGAATTTCTCCATGGCGCTATTAATGGTGACTTTGTTGAAGTTGATTTTGTTACTAACAATGGTGAAAGGGAAGCCAGAGTTATTAAAATATTAAAAAGAGATATTAACAACATTGTTGGTGAAATGATTAAAATAAAGAACAAATTGACATTTAAGCCAGATGACGAAAAGTTAAATATAATGGTTAAATTAACCAAAGAAAGTACTAAACAATGCGTCGAAGGCCATAAAGTAGTGGTAAGTGTTATTAAAGAAATTGGAACCAGAATGTTTTTGGGTAAAGTCACTCAAATAATTGGCCACAAAAATGACCCTGGAGTAGACATTTTATCAATTGCTATAAAGCATGGAATTGAAACTAAATTTAATTCTGCTGTTTTAAAGGAATTAGAAAACATTCCTGCTGAAGTAAAAAAAGAAGAATTAAAAGGGCGTCGAGATTTAACTAATAAAATAATTTTTACAATTGATGGTGATGATACAAAAGATATTGATGATGCAATAAGCCTAGAAAAAAACAATGAAAATTATATTTTAGGTGTTCACATTGCTGATGTTTCTCATTATGTTCGAGTGGGTACTAGTCTTTATGAAACAGCTTTTGCCCGAGGAACATCAAGCTACTTAGCTGATACGGTTATCCCAATGATCCCACACCAATTATCAAATGGCATTTGTTCATTAAATCCCGAAGTAATACGGCTTACTATAAGTTGTGAAATGACTATAAATAATAAAGGTCATGTAATTGATTATGATATATTCCCTTCATACATAAAATCAAATAAACAAATGACTTATAAAAATGTTAATAAAATTCTTCAAGAAAATATTATACCTGAAGGCTATGAGCCATATGCTTCCACATTAAAAGAAATGAATGAGTTAGCAAAAATTTTGCGAGCTGAAAAAACATCTCGCGGCTATATCGATTTTGGTATTGATGAAGCCAAAATTATTCAAGATGAATCTGGTAAAGCTATTGATATAGTTAAAAGAACTCGTGGAGATGGAGAAAATCTAATTGAAGACTTTATGATTGCTGCCAATGAAACTGTAGCGACTCATATTAATAATATGGATTTACCATTTATTTATCGTGTTCATGACCTGCCAAGTAGCGAAAAAATTGAAGACTTTAAAAATCTTATTAAGCAAATGGGTTATCATATTCATACCAATCTAAGCAAGATCACTCCTTTAACAATGCAAAAGGTTCTAAATGAATTAAAAGAAAAAAAGGAATTTTCAATTCTATCAGATATGCTTTTACGTAGTATGAAAAAAGCAGTATATAGTACAAATAACATTGGTCATTTTGGCTTAGCTTTAAAAAATTATACTCATTTTACTAGTCCAATCCGTCGTTTTCCAGATTTAACAGTTCACAGATTATTAAGAACGTATCTATTTGAAAATCGGATAGATATGGAAACAATTAACTTTAATCAAAAATATCTTGTAGATGTAGCAACCAATTCTAGTGAAACAGAAGTTGCATCCGCTGAAGCAGAACGAGATGTATTATCAATGAAAATGGCTGAATATATGGAAAATCATATTGGTGAAAAGTATCAAGGAATTATTAGTGGGGTAACAAATTTTGGCTTTTTTGTCAAGTTAGAAAATTTAGTTGAAGGTTTAGTTCACATAAGCACTCTGGATGGATATTATAATTACATACCGGAAATACTTTCTTTAGTTAAAGAGGATAATAGCAAAAAATATCGAATTGGAGATAAGGTAACAGTTGTTGTTACTGCTGCTAATAAAGAAAATAGTACAATAGATTTTGAAGTAGTAGGGGGATCAGATGGAGATCAAAAATAAAAAAGCTTATTTTAACTATTTTATTGAAGATGAGCTAGAAGCGGGCATTGCTCTAGTAGGTACTGAAATAAAATCTGTTCGAAAAGGATCAGTAAATATAACAGATAGTTACGTGCGCATTAAAAATAATGAAGCATATATTATTAATATGTTTATTGAAAAATATGATTCTGGCAGTATTTTTAATCACGATCCAAGCAGGGAACGAAAATTACTTTTACATAAAAAAGAAATAAAAAAATTGTTAGAAAAAGTTCAAAAAGAAAGTTATACTCTAATTCCTTTAAAAATATACCTAAAAAATGGCAAAGCTAAAATTTTACTTGGAATTGCTCGTGGGAAAAAATTATATGATAAAAGAGAAAGTATTAAAAAAAGGGATTTACAAAGGCAAATAAATCGGAGGTAGTATGGCAAAATCATTAAAAATAATATTGAGTAAAAAGAAAAACAAAATCATATTAATTGTTGTTGGGGTAGTATTATTAGGAATTGCTCTTTTAATAGCTTTTAAAGCAGGTTTATTTTCTAAAAATGATTCAGAGCCAACACCAAAAAAGGAAAATAATGAACCAGTTGAAGAAGTAAAAAAACTTCAAATTGTTGATGAAAATTCGACAAGTAGACCATATGCCGTTATGATTAATAATATCAATGTTGCTAGACCTTTACAAAGTGGCTTGCAAGATGCCTATATAATTTATGAAATTATTGTTGAAGGAGGCATAACAAGATACATGGCTTTATTCTTAGATCAAGATACCGAAAGAATTGGCTCCATTCGTAGTGCTAGACATTATTTCTTAGATTATGCTTTAGAAAATGATGCTATTTATGTTCATCATGGTCAAAGTCCACAAGCTAGCAGAGACTTTACAGCTCTTGGAGTTGATCGCATTGAAGTTTCAGAAAATAAAACCGGCTGGCGAGACAGAAGTTTAAATGTTTCTAGTGAACACCGTCTTTTTACTAGTATTGAGATGCTAGAAAATGGCCTTGGTAATAAAAGAACTGAAAGAAATAAAGATTTATTATTAAATTATAGTATCGATGAAATAGACATGTCCGGTTTAGAAGGTGCTACTCCTGCAAGTAATGTAAGTATAAAATACTCAGGAAGTATAACCTCAAGCTATGAATACGATAGTGAATCTAAAACTTATAAAAGATTTGTAAACGGAGATGCCCACACTGACTACGTTACTAAAGAACAATATACTTTTAAAAATATTATTACTTATCAAGTAGATAATTATACATTAGATGATGGAGAAAATAAAGGTAGACAAGAAATAGAAAATATTGGTAGCGGTACTGGCTATTATATTAGTAATGGTTATGCTGTTCCTATAACTTGGCAAAAATCAAGTCGCTCTGATCAAACAAAATATTATTATGAAAATGGCGAAGAATTAAAAGTTAATGATGGCAATACCTTTATACAAATTCAACCAGAAGGACAATCGTTAACTATATCTTAAAAGGAGGAAAAATGGAAAGATTATTAGATTTTTTATCTAAATGGCATATTTTGTTTATAATTATAAGCGTAATTTTAATATTTGCTTTAATTGGTTATTTTGTTGAAAAAAAACGTCATAAAGCATCTCCTTTTAAAATAGCATCTGAAAAAAATAAAGTAGAAGAAATAAATGTACAAGATTTAAAAAACATGGATCAATCCATGTCATTATCAGATGCCCTTAATAAAAATGTTACTATAAAACCTGGCAACCAAAATAATCAAACTTCAGGCTCAACGCCTCAACAATAATTAAGTCCGTTTAGGACTTTTTATTTTTCTAAAAATTTGATATAATGTATAAGCAGTATTATTCAAGGATGGTGTTTAAATGAATTTGTCATTAGTATGGGATATATTCACCAAAATACTCGATATATGTTTTGTATGGATTGCCTTTTACTATATTTTAAAAAATGTTAAAAATAATATTAAAATGGTCCTAATCGTTAAGGGCGTAATTTTAATTCTTATAGTAAAACTTTTAAGCGACTGGCTTAATTTATATACGGTTGGAGTCATTTTAGAATATGCCATTCAATGGGGGCCTCTAGCTATAATTGTAATTTTCCAGCCAGAAATAAGAAGTGTTTTAGAGTCTTTAGGCCGCACTCAACTTTTAGGCCGTCATAAAATACTTACTGTCGATGAAAGGGAAAAAGTTGTATATGAAATAACGCGAGCTGTTGAATATTTACGAAAAAATAGAATTGGAGCTCTAATTGTAATCGAAAGAGAAATATCTCTTGAAGAATATATCAAAAATTCTACCAAGGTTTATGCTGATATCAGTGACTCTTTACTAGAAACAATATTCTTCCCTAACTCTCCATTGCATGATGGTGGTGTAATAATTCAAGGTGATAGAATAACTTGTGCTGGTGCAGTATTTAAAACCAGTATGAATCCCGGCATTTCAAAAAGACTTGGTACAAGACATAGAGCAGGTCTAGGTATTGCTGAAGAAAGTGATGCAATTGCCTTAATTGTATCCGAAGAAACAGGTCGTCTTAGCATTGCAGTTGATAGCAAATTGCATTATAATCTTGAGCCTGATCAATTCAGAATGATGCTAATCGATGAACTAAAACCGAAGATGGAAGTCTTCTTCGAAGCAGATGAAAGCGACGGTGAAGAAGAATGATAACAAAGTTTTTTAAAAAAATATATAGTATTATTGATAAATGTATAATTGTTCCTATAAGTAGAGCAGTGTATTATTTATCCAAAAAATTTAAGAAAAATCAAGGTAAACTAGATAAAATATTAAATAGACCGCATTTTTTAATTTATTTATCACTAATAATTGCGGTAGTATTATTTTTGCTGATTGATTCGAAAGTTATTACTTTAGTGGAAACAGAAGCTGAAGTTATAACAAACGTACCAGTAGTAGTAAAATATAATGAAGAAGCTTACGTGGTTGAAGGTGTTCCTGAAACCGTAGATATAACTATAACTGGCCGTAAAAGTGATATTTATTTAGCTAAGCAATTAGGAGAATATGAAGTAATTCTAGACTTATCAGAGTATACTCCAAGTGATACTCCATATAAAGTATACTTCACTTATTCTAAATCAATTGATTCTCTTAGCTATCAACTATCACCAGAATACGTTCAAGTAACAATAAAAAATAAAGAAAGTCAAGTTATGTCGATATCATATGATTTGCTAAATATTGATGCATTGGATAGCAAATTAAGTGTTGAATCTGTAAGTTTAGATAAATCTGAGGTAGTAGTTAAAGGCGGAAGTGATGCCTTAGCTGAAATAGCATCCGTTAAAGCTTTAATCGACTTAGAACAACAAAACTTTACTGAAGCAGGAACATTCGATATTTCTAATGTTGAATTAGCAGCATATGATTCTAAAGGAAATCGCCTTACTAACGTAGAAATTGTACCGAGCACAATAAGTGCTACCGTTGTATTAGAAAGCTACTCAAAAACAGTACCTATATCTGTCGAAACAACTGGAGAACTGGTAACAGGTAAGGCTATAGCTTCGATATTAATTAACAACAACACATCATATTCAATAACCATTTATGGTGATCAAGCACAAATAGATAATATTGAAAGTGTTCCTGTAACAATTAATGTTGATGGTCGAGGAAATGAAAGTACTTGGACTTACGAAGTAAATATTAGAAAGCCAAACGGCGTTCGTGATATGAGTGATAATACTGTAGAAATTACAGCTACTTTCGGTGAAGAACAACAAAGGACTATTGACATAGCGGATAATATTGAAGAAACAAATATTGCTGATGGCTTAAATGTTAATATTTTGCCAAATCAAGAGATAACTGTTCAAGTTAAAGGTGTTGCATCTGTAATTGAAAGTTTAGATGTCCAAAACATAAAAGCTTATATCGATTTAGCAGGCCTAGGAATTGGTGAACATGAAGTAGAAGTAAAAATTAATAATGATAATCCTCTTGTTAGTTATGTTGTTTCCAGCACTGTTCGAATAAGAATATTTGAAGAATAATTAAAAAACTCCATTACCTACAAAAGTAACGGAGTTTTTTTAATCTCTATCTTCGAAATTCATAAATAATATTCCGATGTTGATAAGTCCAGAGATACCAACAAGAATATAGATAAATTTTTCGATTACCTCAGCACTTTCGAATAATGTTGCTACCAAATTGAAGTCAAATAAACCGATTAGACCCCAATTAATAGCCCCAATAATTGTGATTACAAGTGCTATTTTTTGTAAAATTACCATTATCACACATCCTTTTACTTTT
>ERZ779898.269-NODE-269-length-25959-cov-3.031192_pt1 | contig 25959 bp, 29 predicted proteins | sample MGYA00511902_ERZ779898 | MGnify/ENA primary metagenome ERZ779898 (study PRJEB29588, sample SAMEA2144588) | human gut metagenome | biome: human gut; feature: human-associated habitat; material: faeces | place: Denmark | collected 2008/2010 ...
TTGGTGCAAGAGAATAAGAAATGGTATTGAGTATGGTTTCTGGAGCGAAAACTCGGTCTTTACCGTTATCAAATGAAGAGCATGTAAATCATGAATTAAGGTGGTACCGCGGGTAAGCACTCGTCCTTAGTTTATGATTTTTATTTTGGGGTGAAATTATGCGTAAATTTGAAAAAGTTAGTATTGATGAATTTAGTAAATATTATGATAAGACTATGTATGAAGAATATGATTTACCAAAGCGAATGACCAGACACAGTGCTGGATATGATTTTTTGGCAATTGAAGGTTTTACAATAAAGCCGGGGGAAATAAAAAAGATTCCAACGGGTTATAAAGCAACTTTTGGTAATGATGAAATGTTAATGATTTTAGTTCGGAGTAGTATGGGATTTAAATATAATGTTCGAATGACTAATCAAGTGGGAATTATCGAAAGCGATTATTATAATAATATTGATAATGAAGGGCATATGTTTGTTTCTTTACAAAATGAAGGAGATAGAGATTTTGTAGTTAAAAAAGGGGAAGGATATGCTCAAGGAATTTTTACAAAGTTTCTAATTTGTGATGATGATATTACCACTAATGAACGACAAGGTGGATTAGGTAGTACAAATAAAGAAAGGAATGATGAATAATGGAAAAATATTATATATCAACTGCAATTGCTTATACTTCAGGTAAACCTCATATAGGAAATACTTATGAAATTGTTCTAGCAGATGCAATTGCAAGATTTAAAAGATTAAAAGGGTATGATGTGTACTTTCAAACAGGTACTGATGAACACGGGGAAAAGATAGAACAAAAAGCAAGAGAAGCCGGAGTTACACCACAAGAATTTGTTGATGAAAAGGCAGCAGAAATAAAAAGAATTTGGGATATCATGAATACTAGTTATGATAAGTTTGTAAGAACAACTGATAAAAATCATGAAAGAATAGTTCAAGATATATTTAATAAAATGTATGAAAAAGGAGATATTTATAAGGGAGAATACAAAGGATTATATTGTACTCCTTGTGAATCCTTTTGGACAGAATCACAGTTAGTGGATGGTAAATGTCCGGATTGTGGAAGAGATGTAGAAGAAAAAAGCGAAGAAGCGTACTTTTTTAAATTATCTAAGTATCAAAATCGTTTAGAGAGTTATATTGAAGAGTATCCAGCATTTATTAAACCAGAAGCAAGAAAGAATGAAATGATCAATAATTTCATTAAACCAGGATTACAAGATTTATGTGTATCTCGCTCTTCATTTGATTGGGGAATTCCAGTTACAATTGATCCAAAACATGTTGTTTATGTTTGGTTAGATGCTTTAACAAATTATATTACGAATATTGGTTATGAAGTAGATAATCCGAGTGAAGAATTTAAAAAGTTGTGGCCAGCGGATTTACATTTAGTTGGAAAAGATATAATTCGTTTCCATACGATTTATTGGCCATGTTTCTTGATGAGTCTTGATTTACCACTTCCAAAGCAAGTGTTTGGTCATCCTTGGTTAATTATGGCTGATGGTAAGATGAGTAAATCAAAAGGAAATGTAGTTTATGCTGATGATTTAGTTAATGAATTTGGAGTTGATGCTGTAAGATATTATTTTTTACATGAAATACCTTATTCTTCAGATGGTGTATTTTCAAGAGATTTATTAATTGAGCGAATCAATGCTGATTTAGTAAATATTTTAGGTAATTTAGTAAATCGGACTGTTAGTATGGCTCATAAGTACTTTGATGGAACTATTACTAATAAGGGAGTTAGAGAAGAATTAGATAAAAGTCTAATAGATGCTGTAAATAATCTAGATAATAAAGTAACAGAAAAAATGGATGATTTACATGTCGGAGAAGCCATTGAAGAAATATTTGAAGTTTTAAGAAAATGTAATAAATATATCGATGATGCAACTCCTTGGGTACTTGCTAAAGATGAAAGTAAGAAAGACAGATTAGAAACAGTATTATATAATTTACTTGAATCTATTAGAGTTTGTGCAATATTCTTAAGTCCATATTTACCTGATACGAGTACTGCGATATTCGATCAATTAAATACAAATAAGAGAGACTACGATACAAGAGAATTTGGAAATTTAGAAAGTCCAATAACTTTAAATAGTCCAATACATTTATTTGATAGAATTGAGGTAAAATAATGCTTATTGATACGCATTGCCATTTATATAAAGAATATTATGATGATATTGAAAGTATTATAAAGTTATCTAAAGAAAATAAAGTAATGTATTATATAAATAATGGTTGTGATGCTAAAAGTAATATTGAAGTATTAGAATCAGTAGAAAAGTATCCTAGTGTTTATGGAGCATTAGGAATACATCCAGAAAATGTAGAAAATTATATTTTAGATGATATTAAATTTATTGAAGATAATTTAAATAATAAAAAGATAGTTGCTATTGGAGAAATTGGTTTAGATTATCACTATTCTAAAGAAAATAAATATGAACAGATAAAACTATTGGAGTTACAACTAAAGTTGGCAGAAAAATATGATATGCCTGTAATAATTCACTCAAGAGATGCAACAGAAGATACAATAAATACATTAAAGAAATATAAAGTAAAAGGTATAATACACTCTTTTTCAGGCAGTTTAGAAACAGCAAAAATATACATTAAAATGGGATATTTACTGGGAATTAATGGAGTTGTTACATTTAAGAATTGTAATTTAAAAGATGTATTAAAAGAAATACCATTAGAAAATATAGTTTTAGAAACAGACTCACCATATTTAACTCCAGTACCATATAGAGGAAAGCAAAATAATCCAAGTCATATTCTAGATATTGCTAATTTTATTAGTGAGATATATGATTTAACATTAGATGATGTAAGTAGGATTACTACTGACAATGTAATAAAACTATATACTAAAATTAATTGAGTATGCTTTTTTAAGTCTTGATTTTCCTATACTTCTGGGATAAATCAAGACTTTTTAAAATCAACTGTCAAAGATTTTTACTTATTTTAAATATTTAATAATCTACAAATAACTGAATGAAAATTTCACAAATAACCGAATAAAAAAACCACAAATAACCGAATGAAAAACCTACAAATAACCGAATTGTAATTGATTTAGGCATTATTTAATGATCTAATTTAATAGAGGAGAAATATATCTATGAAAGAATATAAGAAAAGAATTGCTGATGAATTACTTAAGAAAAAATTAAAAGGAAAGGGAGCAGTTTTAATTCAAGGACCTAAATGGTGTGGTAAAACAACTACTGCCGAACAAATTTCTAATAGTGTTTTATATATGGATAATCCTGAAGATAAAGAACAAAATATTAGTCTGGCAGATTTACAACCAAGTTTATTGTTAACTGGTGCAACTCCAAGATTAATTGATGAGTGGCAACTAGCTCCAAAACTATGGGATGCTATAAGATTTGAAGTTGATCATCGAGGTGAAGAAGGACAATTCATTTTAACTGGTTCATCAGTTCCTGCTAATATGGATGAAGTTACACATACTGGGACTGGAAGATTTGCCTGGTTGACAATGAGACCAATGACACTTTATGAGTCTGGTGAATCAAATGGAAGTATTAGTCTTTTAGAGTTATTTAATAATTCAACTAAATTAAATGGCATTAGTGAATTAACTTTGAAAGATGTTGCTTATTTATGTTGCAGGGGTGGATGGCCTAGAAGTATTTTTATGGATAAAGAAACTGCGTTAGAACAAGCATATGATTACTATAATGCAGTTGTTAATTCGGATATTTCTAGAGTTGATAATATAAATAGAGATCCTGAGCGTGCCAAAAATTTAATGAGAAGTTATGCAAGAAACATAGGAAGTCAGGTATCTAATGAAACTATAAAAGATGATATGATAAATAACGATTTATTTTCTTTAGATGTTGATACTGTACTATCATATATTAATGCACTTAAAAAATTATTTGTTATTGAAGAATCTCCAGCGTGGATTCCTAATTTAAGAAGTAAAACAGCGATAAGAACATCTAAAACAAGATATTTTGTTGATCCATCAATTGCGGTAGCAGCGTTAGGAATTGGACCAAACGATTTAATTCACGATTTAAATACATTTGGATTAATTTTTGAGTCATTATGTATCCGCGATTTAAGGGTTTATGCCGAAAGTATCAATGGTAGCGTTTATCACTATAGAGATGCTTCAGGATTAGAGTGTGATGCAGTTGTACATTTAAGAAGTGGTGTATATGGGTTAATTGAGATTAAACTTGGTGGAGATAATTTAATTAATGAAGGTGTAGAAAACTTAATAAAAATGAAAAATAAAATTGATACTGAAAAAATGAATAATCCAGCATTTTTGATGGTGTTAACTGCAACGGGCAAATATGCATATCAAAGAGAAGATGGAGTATATATTGTTCCAATTGGATGTTTAAAAGGATAGAAATTTTCTAAAAATGTGATTTTTTATATCAAAAACATTTCTAAAAATGTGATTTTTAATATTGATTTTCTTTCTAAAAATGTGATACAATTTGCTTGGAGAGTGATAAGATGGCTGAATTAAAAAGAAAAATAGATAAATTTTTGCTTGATTGGAGAAACTCAAAAACAAGAAAACCATTAATTATTAAAGGAGCTAGGCAAACAGGAAAAACTACTTCTATTGAAAAGTTTGGTAAGGAAAATTATAAATCTTTTATTGAAATTAATTTTGTGTCTATGCCGGAATATAAAACAATTTTTAATGATGGATATACTGTTGATAGTATAATTAAAAATATAAGTCTACATAATGGTAATTTTGAATTTATACCTAATGATACACTAATTTTTTTTGATGAAATGCAAGAGTTTCCTGATGTTGTAACTTCTCTTAAGTTTTTTTGCATAGATGGTAGATTTGATGTTATTTGTTCCGGTTCACTTATGGGAATTAATTATCAGGAAATACATTCTAATAGTGTTGGTTATAAAGAAGATTATACAATGAGGTCTTTAGACTTTGAAGAATTCCTTTGGGCTAAAGGATATAAAGATGAACAAATAGAGGATTTATACACTTGTATGAAAGAAGTAAAGCCACTAACTAATACACAGTATAATGTTATGATGAGTAATTTTAACGATTATATGATAACTGGTGGTATGCCTGAAGTGGTAAGTATGTTTATTGATAATAAAAATTTTAGTGGTGTGTTAGATAAACAAAAATCATTATTGTTGGATTATGAAGAAGATATTACAAAGTATGCCGGTGGTTTGGATAAATCAAAAATACTAGTGGCTTATCAAAAAATTAAGGTGTTTCTTGGTAATGATAATAAAAAATTTCAAATTACTAAACTTAAAGATGGTGCTAGAAATAGAGAATATATAGGTGTTGTTGATTGGCTTGATAAAGCAGGTATTGTTAATGTTAGTTATTCTTTGTATCATCTTGAATTACCACTCAAAGTAAATTATAATCCAGATAATTATAGATTATATTTTGGTGATACGGGATTATTAATTGGATCGTTAGATGAAGAATCACAAAATGATTTGCGTAATAACCAAAATTTTGGAACATATAAAGGTGCCTTATATGAAAACATAGTTGCTGAAATGTTAACTAAGGCAGGATTTGAACTCTATTTTTATAGAGATGAACAAAATAAAATTGAAATGGATTTTATTTTAAGAGATGAACAGAGTATAATACCAGTTGAGGTTAAAGCATCAGATAATGCAACATATTCTTTAAATAAATTGATAGATGAAAAACAATATAAAAATATTAAATATGGAATAAAGTTATGTAATAAAAATATTGGATTTAATGGCAAGTTTTATACATTTCCGTATTTTATGACTTTTCTTTTAAAAAGATTTTTAAAAGAAAAAAATAATTAGTAAAGTAAAAAAGTTCAATTTTCCCTTAAGTATCGGATGAATTGAGCTTTTTTATTTTATCTTTTTTCTTCTAGGTCTTTTTTTCTTTTCTATTATTTCCCTTTCTATAAATAAATCTTTTATATTTACTTCTAAAGTTTCTGCAATGTGTTCTATATAATCAAGTCTTATATTTCTTTTAGCATTTTCTAAAGATGATAGATAGACTGGAGTTGTTTCAAGAAGTTCAGCAAGTTCCTCTTGGGATAACCCTTTTTTAAGTCTATAAAATTTTATATTATTTGCTAAAATTATTCTTGCTTTTTTTTGATACTTCATAATACTACACGCCTTTATAACTTACTAACATTGTATGAAGTCTTACTAATTTATAACATATCAACTATGTGGTATGTTAAGTTTACTATATGTTATTTATAATCGTAATAAGGATGTGGTATATAATGGATAATTTAAAAAATGAGAAAAAAGTATTGGTATTATCATTTATAGGAATACTAACATTTATAGCAGTGGTAGTTGGAGCAACATATGCATATTTCACAGCCCAAGGTGGAGGTAGTGCTAATACCAATGTTAATGTTCAAACTGCTACAACTGATAACTTATCATTTCAAGTGGAAAGTGCTATAAGTTTAACAGCAAATCAAGAAGATTTTGGTAGTGGCATGCCTAATAAAAGTGGAAGTACTACAGCAAGTGCAACATTAACGGCGAATAATGCTACAAATAATGCAACAAGAAATTATTATGTATATTTAGATATTACAAGTAATAATTTTGAATATACAACAGATGATGAACAAGCAGAATTATTATTAAAAATAACTGATCCAGATGGTACAGAAGTAATAACACTTGGTTCATTAGAAAGAAAAACAAGTGGAGGAGTTACTGGATTTGATATAACAACATCTACAGGACTCATAACCATAGCAGATAATTATGAAATAACATCAACAGGTACAGTTACTCAAGAATGGCAAATAGAAGTAATATTTGCAAATTTAGATAGTGACCAAAATGCAAATACAAGAAAGACATTTAGTGCAAACTTGATAATTCAAGAAGATTTAATACCAACAATGGTAGCAGATATATGTGAAAGTGGAGATAATCTAGCAAGTTGTATATCAGAATTTAATACATTAGTAGGAGATGGAGCAGATAGCATATATTATCACGATGTGGACTTAGCAAATGGAGCTCAAGATAATTCATATCGTTATAGCGGGACGAATCCAAATAATTACGTATGTTTTGGAGCAACAGGAGCAGATTGCCAAAATTCTGAAAACCAATACAGAATTATAGGAGTATTTAATAATCAAGTAAAGTTAATTAAATCAACAAGTTACGGAGATTATGCTTGGGATGCTGAAGAAACGGATTATCCAAATGGTAATAATACTTGGGATGAAACAACAAAACCAGATATATATACAACCTTAAATACAACATATTATAATACATTAGGAAGCGAATGGCAAAATCTAATAGCAGAGTCAACTTGGGAAGTCGGAGGAATGGATTGGATCGATACCAATACCAATACAGTAAAACAATATTATGATGTAGAAGTAGGAACAGGACAAAGTGGATATGAAGAAACAATGAAAATAGGATTAATGTATGTATCAGATTATGGATATGGATCAAGTCCAGAAAAATGGACAACAGCATTATATGCAAATAATTACGGAACAGATAATTGGCTATATTTAGATGATTATGAATGGTTACTTTCCCGTAGTACGTGGCTCACGTACATGGCGTTCTACGTGAATTCCCGCGACGGCGGTTACGTGATTAATGCCTATGTGCTCAATACGCTTGCTGTTCGCCCGTCCTTTAGTCTGACATCCACAGTGGAACTTTCTTCAGGTACAGGAACAAGCACAGATCCATTTGTGTTGAATTTAGACTAGATATAATATAAAAATATAAAATACTATTGGTAACAGATAATTCTGTTGCCTTTTTGTTTATTTATGGTAAACTTATGGGAAGTGGGGTGATGCGATGAAAGTATTATTAATGAATAAAGATGCCCAAGTAATGAAATTAGAATTTATAGAAGAAAAAAATTTATTTAATAAAGTAATCCAAATTAAAAATATTGAGTATGCACCACTTTCTATATATAAAACTTATCAGAATAACGATGATTTATTAACTGAAGTAATAAATGGCTTAAAGGAAGAAATATTCCTGTATGCAGAGATGATTTGTTTTATTTGTTAAAAAAATTAGATGTTAAAACTGTTGATGAATTACTAATGAAAAGTTATGCACTTTCTTTAAGTGATCAATATTGGATAAAACCATGTGAAAGCAAATTGAAATATAAAGATGTTAATTTTTTTGATAATGATTTTGGGTATTCACATTTTTTAGATGTAACTTTTAGTAATACAAATATTAATAGAAAAATAAGTTTGATGACACCAAATAATACAACGGATGGAAGACTTAAGAAAACTTGGATAATTGAAAATGGCAAAAGAATACTTATTAAAGGTGGATATAAAGATAATCCAATTGCTCCATTGAATGAGTTATTAGCAAGTATGATATGTGATGCCTTAGAAATTAAGCATGTAAATTATGAACTTGATGTAATAAATGATAAAATTGTTTCTAAGTGTGAAGATTTTATTGATGAGAATACAGAGTTTATTACTGCACATAGTATATTAAAAGATGACTTAACTTGTAATTATAAAGATATTTATGAAAAATATATTAAAATATTAGAAAGTAATGGTATAAGTGATGCTCGTGATAATTTGGAAGATATGATTATTCTTGATTATTTAATAATGAATGTTGATAGACATTTAAATAATTTGGGAATAATTAGAAATGTAAATACTTTAAAATGGTTTAGCGTTGCTCCCATATTTGATAGTGGTGAAGCGATGGACTTAGAAATTCTTGATGATGATACAATGGTTGTAAATGATAATGGAAGATTATTTAATGAAGTAGTTCACTTTGATAAATTTTTAGAGCTTATTAGAAAAACTAGAAAGTATAATTTGAAAAAACTAGAAAGTGTTGTTGATGAATATGAGTTTATTTTAAAAAAGTATCAGAATGTTTCTAAAATGAGTGATCAGGAAATTTATAATTTATGTTATTTACTTTATTCGAGAATCCAAAAGGTAAAAGATATCCTATTTCTGGTAAACGCCTAATAACTTTTGACATCCATACTTGATAATGCTATAATTGAATTATCCAATTGAGGTGGATGTATTTTATGAAAATAGTAAATTATTTTGTCAGATTATCCTTGTTGGTATTTGTATTAATAATTGCTAAGAGTAGTACCAAAGTCATGAATTCAAATGTGGAAAATGATAATGTCAATAAAACAATTAATTTATCTACTATGGCTTTAAAAGTAATTGAAGTAGAACAAGAAATGAAATTTACTGCAATAGATACTTATACAGGGGATTTAACGGGTTATGTATATAATTGCCCACTATGTAGCGGCAAATTATCGTGCGCACCTAGTTATGATATAACTGATGGCAAAAATACTTATTATGATGCCGAGTATGGTGAAGTTTATATTGTAGCATCAAGCAAAAATTTGCCATGTGGTTCAATCGTTAGTTTTTATAGTAACAGAATTGATGATGATAAAATTGTGGCTATAGTTTTAGATCGTGGTGTTTCAGGAAATTCTTTAGATTTCTTATCACCAAATCTAGACTATGCTTACAATAATATTGGTCGCAGTAGTGTTACATATGATGTGTTAAGGAGCGGATGGGAATAAAGCCCATCCTGATTTTTTATGAAAGCAAAGAAAAGTTTAGGACAAAATTTTTTAATTGATAAAAGTGTAATCAGTAAGATAGTTACTGAAGTTTTAGTGTGTAATAATGACTTAATAATTGAGATTGGTCCGGGATGCGGTGCATTAACGAAAGAACTAAAAAAATATAATTCTAATATGCTTTGTTATGAATTAGATAGTGACTTAAAAGGTGTTCTAAAATTGTTAGAAAATGATAAAGTTAAGATAATTTGGCAAGATTTTTTAAAGAGTAATATAAAAGATGATATAAAAAATATAAAGTATAATAAATTGTTTATTGTAGGAAATTTACCATATTATATTACTACCCCAATAATTGAGCATATTATGGATAGCGATATAATTTTTGAAAAGTTAGTTATAATGGTACAAAAAGAAGTAGCTGATAGATTTTTAGCTAGACCACATTCTAAAGAATATGGATATATTACAGTAGTACTAAATTATTATTTTGAAATTAATAGGGTTATAAATGTTTCTAAGTACGCTTTTAATCCGGTGCCTAAAGTTGAAAGTGTAGTTTTAAGTTTAATTCCTAAGAAAGAAAGAGAAATAATAAATTTTAACAAATATAAAGAATTTTTAAAGAAGTGTTTTAGTCAAAAGAGAAAAACTTTAAAAAATAATTTAAAAGAGTACGACTGGAATTTGGTTAGGGAAGTGCTTGATAAACATAATTTAAATGAAAATGTTAGGGCAGAAGAAATAAGTGGGGAAATATTTATAGAAATATTTAAAAATATGTAATAATGGAGATTATTTATGAATATAGAGATAATATTAATAATTGTATGTAGTTCTTTAATTTTTGCTATTACGAAGAGTTGTTTAGATAATGACACTAGACATATGAATAGCAATAATTTTGTAATTCATGAATCATCTAGTTATGTTGGTTTGCTATTTTCTTTATCTAGTATTATTTTTGGGGTTAGTATTATTAGTTATTATTATATAAGAGAAGATAAGTATATATTTTTAATGGTTTTAGGAATATTAATGGTGTTAATATTAATTATGGGATTTGTACTTAGTTATAATAAAGTAATAGTTGATAATAATGTAATAATAGTTCGTAAATTATTTTTTTATAAAGAATATGATATTAAGGATATTACAAGGGCTAGAATTAAGTTTAAGAAAAAAGATAAAATTATTAGTTTATATGTTAAAAGAAAAAAGATATTTAGTTTTAGTGAATCACAACCTGGATATGAATTTATGTGTGATAGATTAAATTTACAAAAACACATGGACTAGTTCATAATGACTGTTTTTTTGCATATATTTAAGTGGTGATGCACATGCAAATTAAAAAAGGGGATTATGTAACTAGAAACAGTTATGGAAACGATACAGTATTTAAGGTAATAAATATAAGTGATAACACTTATTATTTAAAAGGCGTGGAAGTGCGCCTTTATGCGGATGCTAATTTTGAAGATTTAAAGTTAGAAACTGATATTCAAGAGAATGAGGAATTAGACAGTATAGATATAAAAGATGAACTTTTGACTCGAGGTGATTATTTTTATTTGCCTGCGAAAGTATTACATATTGATGGAGACGAGGACTATTTAAATAGATGTTTAAAATTTTATAAAAGGAATGGTATTTTTGCAATTGGTAAGAAGATAAACGAGAAAAATGTTTTTGAACAAATTCCTATACTTTTAAAAGAATATAAACCAGACATTGTTATTATTACTGGTCATGATGCTTATTTAAGAAAGCAAAGTGAAGATATTAATGATTTAAAGAATTATAAAAACTCAGGATATTTTGTTAAAGCTGTAAAAGCAGCAAGAAATTATGAGAAAAGTCATGAAAAATTAGTAATTATTGCGGGAGCTTGTCAAAGCAATTATGAAGAGTTGATTAAAGCGGGTGCTAATTTTGCATCTAGTCCTAAAAGAGTAAATATTCATGCTTTAGATCCAGCGATAATTGCGAGTACAATTTCTTTAACAGAGAGAAATAAAGAAATCGATTTAAAAAAACTGCTAGAAAAAACTAAATATAAAGAAGATGGTATGGGGGGTATAATGTGTAATGGCCTTATGTATGTGGGGTATCCTAGATGAATATTAATTTAGTAAAAGAAGAGATAAAAAATAATATAAATCGAAAAGTAAATATAGCTGTCTATGGATTACGTAATCGAATTAATAGATATGAAGGAGTAATTTATAAAATGTATCCAAATTTATTTACGGTTTTAGTTAATGGTGAAGAAAAGAGTTTTAATTATCGTGATGTTATAACGGGAGAAGTAAAAATAAAATATTTGTAAATTTTAGTTGCAAATTTTAGAAATATAACTTAAAATTATATTAGTGATATAGTAAGGAGATTAGTTATGGAAGTTACAAAAGTTAGTATTTATCCAAGAGAAAAAGAAGGATCAAGATTGAAGGCCTTTGTGGACTTTACTTTAGATGACTGTTTAGCTATAAAAGGAGCTAAAATAATTGAAGGTAATACTCGGTTGTTTGTCTCAATGCCTGGTAAGATTAACAAGTTTGGTAAGGAAGAAAATATAGTTTTTCCAACTAATAAAGAAACTAGAGAAAAAATAGAAAGTGTAATTTTGGATGAGTATAAAAAAGTCAACGAAAGTTGATTTTTTTTCATAATCTCTTTTACTTTTGGTAGTTTATGGTATAATTTAATTATCATAGGGTAATACTTATGAAGAAAGGAGTGTTAGTTTTGGCAAGAGGAAAGGAAGTCCCAAAGAAGACAAGAAATGTTGCTATTGAAGTATGGAGATTTTTAATTGCAATAGCTATTATTGGATTTCATACTGGTTGGATAATTGCAAGAAGCTGTGATGGGTCGTTAGGATATTTTATGGAATCAACTAATTGGTTCTTTGGCTCTAGTGAAGTGTTATTAGTATTTACTTTGACTGCTGGATACTTTATGGTATCACATTTTAAGAAAAGAAATGCTAATAAGGATTATGCTTCTAGAAGTGCATCATCAAAAGCTTGGGAATATACTTGGTCAAGAATTAAAGGTTTAATGCCAGTATTAATTCTTGGTTATGTACTTGGTTTGTTTATTTCAACTAAATTTTATTATCCAGATTATAATTTTCAACAAGTATGCAGTATGATTATTAATAGCGCTTGGGAATTTTTAGGATTCCATGCTGTAGGTTTGAGAAGTGTTGGAAATGAATTTTTCAATTTAAATGGTACTTTGTGGTTTATTTCCGCAATTATAATTGTTGGTTATTTCCTATATTGGGGTCTATCTAAAAATGAAGATTTTATGTCTGGAATTGTAGCGCCGTTAATATTTATCTTTCTTAGTGGCTGGTGGTGTTTTACTGATACGAGAGCAGCCCAAACGGCTTGGTCAACATTTGGTTTGCAGACAACATCTACTAATGGAATGGGTGGATCTGCGACCAGTGCAACTGCAGTAATTGGTTTTAATAATGGACTTTTATTTGTTCTTCTAGGTATGCTTGGAGGTATGTTACTTTATTATTTAATCCAAAAGATTAAAGATCATAAGTTTAGTAGTGAGGCTAAAACAGCTTTAACACTAGTTAATATTGCAGCATCAGCATTATTGCTATGGTATACTGTTTATCCTCCAACATGGTTTGAATTGGACAGATGGACAGTTTCGCTTCTTTGTATTGTTGTTATTGGCCTTAGTTTATTAAATGTAGATGGCTTGACTAAAGTTTTAAACAACAAAACAACACATGCGTTGTTTGAATATCTGGGTAGCTTATCATTATACATTTATATGTTACATTATCCAGTAGCTATATTAATACTTAGAATGCTTGGCCAAAATACGGCAGAGACAACTTATTCATTTTGGTTAATATTTATTCCAACGGTCATAATAACAATTATTTTAAGTTGTGTTATTAAAGCGTTGATGGATGAAACCATTTTGAAGAAAAAGAAAGCATAATTAAAAAGTCTGATATCAGGCTTTTTAATTTGGCATTTTGTGTTATAATGTATTATAGGGATGGTGTGATATGCAAGTAATAAACAAGGATGAGGTTGTTAAATATATACATGATAAGGATATGATTGCTTTATCTGGGTCTGGTGGTTCTGGTTCATGTGAAGCAATTATAAAAGCAATTATGGATAGTTTTTTAAAAACAGGACATCCAAAAGATTTGGGAGTAACTTGTGGGATTTCTCCCGGTAATTTAACAGATGATGATGTCGGTATGAATATGCTTGCTAAGCCTGGCTTGGTAGGAAAAGCAATATGTGCCCATTTAGGTATGGGAAGAGTTTTTGGCAATGCAATAGGTAATAATCAGTTTCCAGCTTTTGCTGTTCCTCTTGGTGTGATGAATCATTTATACCGAGCTATTGCCGGAAAAGAAATTGGAGTTATCACCCATATCGGTTTAAATACATTTGCTGATCCTCGTGTTGATGGTTGTAGGACTAATGCTAAAGCAAAAGAATTACCAGATTTAGTGGAGTTAGTAAATATTGATGGCAAAGAATTGCTTTTATATAAATCATTTCCAATAAATGTTGCAATAATAAAGGCCACATTTGCTGATGAAGATGGTAATTTATCACTGGAACATGAAGCTTTAATTGGGGAACAGTATAATATGGCGATTGCTGCGCATAATTCGGGAGGCATAGTTATTGCTCAGGTAGAAAAAATAGTTCCACGCGGAAGTTTAAAAGCTCGTAATGCTATTATTCATTCTTCTTATGTAGATTATGTTGTTGTAGCAGAACCGGATTATTCTTTAGGTGATTATAATTTGCCTGGTTATCGCCCAGAGATTACAGGAGATAAGAAAATACCTTTGGAATCAGTTGCTATTAGAAGTTTGGATAACCGAAAAATTTGTGGACGACGGGCGGCGATGGAACTTAAGAAAGGTGATGTTATTAATTTAGGAGTAGGGATGCCTGATTCAGTTTCTAATGTTGCTGTTGAAGAAGGATTTGAAGATGAAATTTTTTTATCGGTTGAGACTGGATTAACTGGTGGCGCTCCGATTGGTGGAATAGCTTTTGGAGGAGCAATCAATCCTGAATCAGTTGTATCTACTGCTGAACAATTTGATGCCTATAATGGTGGTAGTCTTAATATGGCAGTATTGGGACTAGCAGAAGTTGATCAAGATGGAAATGTTAATGTTTCAAAATTTGGTCCTCGTGTTACTGGACCAGGAGGATTTATCAATATTACTCAGTGTACTCACAAGATAATATTTATTGGTACATTTACTGCCAAAGGATTGGAAGAAGAAATAAAAGATGGAAAGGTATGTATTAAACAAGAAGGTAGGAAAAAGAAATTTGTAAAAAAAGTAGAACAAATAACATTTTCTGCTAAACAAGCACGTATTAATAAACAAGATATTTTGTATGTAACTGAACGAGCAGTATTTAAAATTGATGAAAAAGGAATAACTCTCATAGAAGTAGCACCAGGAATTGATATTAATAAAGACATTTTAGAACAAATGGAATTTTTGCCAAATATTGATCCAGACCTTAAATTAATGGATGAAAAAATATTTAAAAATGAAAAGATGAACTTAGAAATATAAGCAAGATAAACATAAAATCTTGTTTTTTTCATACAATTTAACAGGTGATATTATGGAAGGAATAAGTTTTGGCACTCAAGAAGTAAAAATGGTAGATAGAAGTAATATAACATTATCGGGGGTAAATAAGATTGTTAGTTTTGACGATGAAGAATTTTTAATGGAAACTACAATGGGAAATATTAGATTACTAGGGGAAGGTCTAGAATTACTTAAATTAGATACTAATGATGGTAATGTAAAAATAAAAGGAAAAATTAACTCATTAGCTTATATAGATAGTAATATTAATAAAAATAAAGAAAGTGTGTTTAATAAATTATTTAAATAATGGATAGTTATATTCAAGTAATTTCTTTAGTAGTATCATTTATATATGGAGTATTATTTAGTTTACTTACAAAGTTTAATTATTTTATTATAGAAAATAGAAAAGTTGTATTTAAGTTTGTGGTAACACTTGTTTTTATTGTTGACGTTGTAATACTATATATTTATTTAATGTATAAAATTAACAATGGTTATTTTCATATATATTTTATAATAATGGTAATATTAGGTTATAGTGTTATGCTTAAGTTACAAAATAAATTAAAAATAATTTGTAAAAAATTTGTCAAGAAAAACAAAAAAAAGTAAAATGGACTTTACCATTTTACTTTTTTTAGATACAATTGTAACAAATAATTGGGGTGAATTTAAATTTTGAAAAAAACAAAGAAAGAAAAGAAAAGATTGTTTATTATTTCTTCATTAATAGTTATTTTAATGGTTATGTTGGTTCAATCTGTTGCTAAGGATTGGACAAAAATAATGGATAATAATAAACAAATAAAACAACTTACAGAAGAATATAATGAATTACTAGCTGAAGAAGAAAAATTAGAAAGCGATGTAACTAAATTACAAGATAGTGACTATATAGCGAGATATGCTAAAGAAAAGTTTTTATATTCTGAAGATGGTGATACGATTATTAGAATGGACGATTAAAGTTCATTTTTTTTAACTATTTTATCTATTAAGCCATATTCTAAGGCTTCTTCGGCGGATAGAAAGTTATCTCTTTCAGTATCTTTAGTGATTTTAGAAATATTTTGTTTAGTGTTCTTAGCTAATATTTTATTTAGCTTAGATTTTAATTTAATAATACGTTCAGCAGCTATTTTTATATCTGTTGCTTGGCCTTGGGCTCCACCGATTGGTTGATGAATCATTATTTCGGTATTTGGTAAAGCGTAACGAGTGTTACCACTAGATAATAAGAAAGCTGCCATACTAGCACACATACCTAAACCAATAGTAATGACTTTGCTATTAATAAAATTCATTGTGTCATAGACACTCATTCCGGCGGTAATGGATCCTCCAGGGCTATTAATATATAGATAAATATCCTCATTGTTTTGATTGTCTAAATAAAGTAGTTCACTAATTACTATATTAGCTAAGCTATCATTTATTTCACCACTTAAAAATATAATGCGATCTTTAAGCATACGTGAATAAAGATCATAAGCATACTCCTTATTGGAACTTTTTTCAATAACTGTTGGAATTATATTCAAATTGATCACCTAAGTAAATAATAGTAAAAATAAGCAATTTTTATTCAAAAAAAAATATAATTATGATATAATTTGGAAAGAATAGAGGGATATTGATGGATACAGTAAAAATAACGTTTGCTGATGATACGATACATGAATATAAAAAAGGGACTACCTTTTATGAAATTAGTAAAGACTCTCCGATGGAAAATATTATGGGGTATAAGATAAATAATGAAGTTTATTCTTTAGATAACAAAGTTGCTGAAGATGTTAAAATTGAGTTTATAAATACTAATGATATTATTGGAAATAAAATATATAAAGCAGGCTTGAAGTTTTTATTTGAAGTAGCTTTAATTGAGGTTTATCCAGATTTAGAAGTAAGTTATGAACATAGTGTTCCTAGAGGAATGTTGGGGATTGTTGAAGGTAATAAAATAATTACCCAGGATGATTTAGTAAAAATAAAGAAAAGAATGGATGAAATAGTATTAGAAAATGCAATTATTACTAAATTGAATGTTACTCCAAAAGAAGCAATTAAATATTATAGACATTTTAATGAAAATGAAAAAGCTGATAATATAGGAAGTATTACCGATAGATTAGCAACATTATATAAATTACATAAAAAATTAAATTATTTTTATTCATTAATGCCTTATTCAACTGGAAGTATAGATAAGTATGAGCTTGTTTATTTAGGGAAAAATAGAATTGTGTTTATTTTTCCAACTGTTAATAGTAACGGTAGTATTCCAGAATATGTCCATTATGCTAATATAATTGATTCTTTCTTTAAAGGGAAGAAGTGGTTAGAAAATCTACATATGCCTTATATTAGTAACTTAAATAAGACTATCGGTACTGGAAAGATAAAAGATTTTATACGTTCTAATGAGTTAATGTTTAGTTTAGATATTGCTAAAGTTGTCGATAATATAATTAGTAATCATGACATTAAATTTATTTTAATTGCAGGACCTTCATCTAGCGGGAAGACAACTACTAATTCAAGGATTGCTTCTTATTTGGAGGCTCTGGGGTATGATGCTATAAAAATAAGTTTAGATGATTATTTTGTTAATCGAGAAGATACTCCGAAAGGTGAAGATGGAAAGTATGATTTTGAATGTTTAGAAGCTATAGATGTTGATTTATTTAATAGCGATTTACAAAAATTATTGAACGGAGAGGAAATTTCTTTACCAGTTTATAACTTTATTAGTGGAAAAAGAGAATATCCTAATGAGAAAATTAAGCTAAAAGATAATAGTATTTTTTTAATAGAAGGGTTACATGCTTTAAATGATAAATTAACAGCTAATATTGATAATAAATATAAATATCGAATTTATTTAAGTCCTTTTATTCCAATCAATATTGATATGCATAATTATATATCGACGATTGATTTAAGGTTGCTTAGAAGAATTGTCAGGGATAATCGGACACGTGGATATGATTGTTTAAAGACGATAGATAATTGGCAGAGTGTTAGAAACGGGGAAGAAAAATATATATTTCCTTATATTCATCAAGCAGATGTTATTATTAATACGGCTTTGGCATATGAAGTTGGGGTTTTGAAAGTATATGTAGAACCACTTTTACTTTCAGTAGGTGTTGATTCTATTTACTATGAGGAAGCGAGAAGATTAATTGGTTTTTTAAATCAATTTTTCCCAATACCTGGGGAATATGTAACAGATGATTCAATTTTAAGAGAATTTATAGGAGGAAAGTATAATGATTAAAGTTGCAATTAATGGTTTTGGTAGAATAGGGAGACTGGCATTTCGCCAAATAGTAACACAAACAGATTTTGATATAGTTGCTATTAATGATTTAACTAGTGCTGAAGATTTAGCTTATTTAGTTAAATATGATACAGTACATAGAGCATTTCACGAAGATGAAATATCATTTGAAGGTAATGACTTAGTAGTTGCTGGTAAACATATCAAAGTTTATGCAGAAACTGATCCTGCAAATTTACCTTGGGGTGAACTTGATGTTGATTTAGTATTAGAATGTACTGGTAAATTTACTAAGTATGATGATGCTAAAAAGCATATCGATGCTGGAGCTAAAAAAGTACTTATTTCAGCACCTGGTAAAGGATTAATGAAAACAATCGTTTATAATGTAAATGATGATACATTAACTAGTGATGATACAATAGTATCAGCAGCAAGTTGTACAACTAATTGTCTTGCTCCTGTTTTAAAGGTTATCAATGATAATATTGGTATTAAAAAAGGTTTTATGACAACTGTTCATGCTTATACGAATGATCAAGCAACTCTTGATATAGCTCATAAAAAAGGAATTAAAGCAAGACGTGGTAGAGCATGTGCTCAAAATATTGTACCGGCATCAACTGGAGCTGCTAAAGCAATTGGCTTAGTTATTCCAGATTTACTTAATAAAATGGATGGTAATGCCTTTAGAGTGCCTGTTGCTGATGGTTCTGTTGTAGATGTAACACTAGAATTATCTAAAAACACAAGTGTTGAAGAAATAAATAAATTACTGGAAAGTAATCAAAACGAAACTTTAAAATTTACAATAGACCCAATAGTATCAAGTGATATACTTGGCAAAAAATATGGAGCAATAGTTGATGGACTTTCAACAAGTATTGTTGAAAGTGATGGAACTCAACTTGTAAAAGTTATTGCTTGGTATGACAATGAATATGGTTATACTGCGCAAATGCTTAGAACTGCTAAGAAAATGTTTGAATAAAAGTGCAAGAAATTGCATTTTTTCTTTAGTATATAATTTACTTAAAATAAACATTGTGATATGTTATATGTAAATGGGAGGTTATTTAATGCGGGGTATAGAATATACAGCTTATAAACAAGATATGGAGAAAGTACGTAATACTAGATTATATTTGGAATATAAAAAATATTTTGGAGAAGATTATGCAAAGGGGTTTATTAAAGGTTTAACTGAAGGAAAGATGGGTGTTAATGTTGATATTGCTAAGAAATTGAAGTTAAATGGCTTTAGTATTGAGGATATACAATATGTAGTTGATTTGTCTTATGAAGAAATATCTTGTTTTTAACAAATTGGTACGCATTTTCGTAATATTATTAAAAACTAAAAACTTTTTGTTAGAAATTTAATAATAGTTTTGAGCAATCTAGATTTTTAGGTTAATTTAGTTTATAATGTTGATATATATTTGGAGGTTTATATGAATTTAGAAAGTTTTATATCAGGTAGTTATAGACAAGGCGAAGGCTATAAGGCATTTTTACCTAGTAAAATAAATTATAATTGGGGTTGGAATGATACAAAACTTGATTCACTATTAGCTGAGGCAAGTAGGCAACTTGGTGAGTTAAATGCATATTCTTTACTACTTCCAAATGTTGATTTGTATATTAAAATGCACGTTCAAATTGAAGCTAATAAATCTAGTAAAATAGAAGGAACTAGAACTACAATTGAAGAGGATTTAACGGATTATCAAGATATTAATCCTGAAAAAAGGGATGATTGGGAAGAAGTTCAAAATTATATTAAGGCTACTAATTACGGAATTAAAAGAATTTCCGATGGTTTTCCTTTGTGTAATAGACTCATTAGAGAATTGCATAAAGTTTTGTTAAGTGGTGTAAGGGGAGAATATAAGTTGCCAGGTGAGTTTAGAAAATCACAAAATTGGATAGGGGGAACAATGCCTTCAAATGCAGCATATGTTCCACCGCTTGTTAGTGATTTAGACGATTGTTTAAATGATTTAGAAAAATTTATTAATAATGAAGAAATAGAAACTCCTGATTTAATTAAGATTGCTATTATTCATTATCAATTTGAATCCATCCATCCATTTTTAGATGGTAATGGTAGAATTGGTAGACTTTTGATTCCTCTTTATTTGCAAAGTAAAAAAATATTAGATAATCCTTGTTTATATGTTTCTTTCTTTTTTGAAAAAAATAGAGATTTATATTATAGCAAGTTAAATATGGTAAGAATAAATAACGATATTATTGGTTGGATAAAGTTTTTCTTAGAGGCCATCATTGAAACTGCTAAAATAGCAAAGGAAAAGTTTAAAAAGGTTGTTGAACTTACTAAAAGAATAGATAATGAAATTAGTAATTTAAAAGTTACTTATGATAATGCTAAAAAAGTTATTGATTGTTTTTATAATGATCCCATTTGTTCTCGAAAAAAAATTGCAGAAATTACAGGAATGCCTATGTCTACTTTAAACGGTGTGATTTCAGAAATGCAAAAAGCTAATATTTTAAAAGAATCAACAGGATATTCTAAAAATCAGTTATTTATATTTCAAGAATATGTCAATATATTTTTAAGGTAAATTTATAGAACGAAAAATTGCAAAAATTTGTTTTATAAAAATTTATAGAACGAAAAATTGCAAAAATTCGTTTTATAAAAATTTATAGAACGAAAAATTAACAAAATTCGTTCTATAAATTGAAAAAGTATTTATTTTTTGGTTCCTAATATTGCTCTAAGTAATCTAGCTTGAGCAATACTCGCTTGATAATGACGATAATGATAACTACTTTTTATCATATTATCCAAGCTATCTTCACTTCTTGGAGTAACATTATTAATAATATTTTTTAAATTTTCTGGAGTAATTATTACTTTTCCTAAAGATTTTACTTTAGAAATTTCATCTTCTATATTACATTCAAGAGTAATTGGAGGTATATCTAGTATTTGATAAAGTTGATTAATACTTTTTATTACAAGGTTTTTACTGTCATCAATAATACATTCTGGAGAATTACTTTTTATAAAAAATTGTAATCTTTTATATCTTTCAAAAATAGAATGATAAAGCATATCCGCTGGTACAACTAGCCCCTTATGCTTTTTTTCTATTTCATTAAATGCCATAGGAACTAAAAAATGACTAATATTATTTTGATATGTTTCATCTTCTTCGCATCTTTTTGAATCCCAAGTAATATCCATTGCAAAAACACCTTTTATTCCATATTTTGAATCATTTATTAAAGCAATATTTTCTTGGTGCCCTGAGTTAATATTTGCCTCATCATTCCAAGATAAGGGAAAAACATTTAAATTTAGTATACTAGCTATTGCATTCAAATAATTAGAATATCCAACACAAACTATATTATCTCTTTTAATTATTTGATTTAGGCTTCTACTTATAGAACATTTATCTTTCTTACCTTCTTTTTTATATATTCTTTCTTTGTATTTTTGATAGATATAATATATTGCTTCTGTTTCAGAATAGTTATTCTTTCTAATAAATTCAGCATCAAGAATAATTGCTTGATACATGTTAATCATATCTTTTAAAGTAATATATTCTCCGGTGGTATATTCATCCATAAAAAATAAGTTTTTTCCAGTTACTAAAGGATTAGTGAGTATAGATATTTTATCTTTAAATGATAAACCACTTAAATCAACAATAATTGGTACATCAATAGTTTCTAATAATTCAGAGTGATATCTAAGTATAGGTTTAGTTCTTTTAAATATTTTTTTAAATCTACTTAAATTAACGCTTCCTATAGCATCAGAAAAACTTATGTTTTCATTATAGTTATCTTTAAATATTTTAGATAAAGAGAAATTAGATCTAAATTCTTTATAAGATTCAACACTTTTAAAGTATAAACAAATTGTGTTATTCTCTATATTTATTTCTTCGGTATCAATATCACTATTAATAAAGACTCTTATTTTCATACTTATCACTTGGTTAGTTATTTTAGCATAGTTAGTGTTTAATGTCTAGAAATATCTTGAATAAATTCGGAATGGAAATATTTACATTTAAAATGAAACATAGTATAATTTAATTGATTTTTTTGAAGTTTATTACAATATCCAATAACAATTTTTTGTATACATGGTAATCATGAAGAAAGACCTGAAAATATAAAATCTTATAAAACAAAAGAATTTCATAGTGGAATAGTTTATTATGAAGAAGATTATCCAAATATATTATTTGCTAAAGCTGGAGAAGTATATGATTTTAATAATCATAAGATTTTAGTTATTGGATGGGCTTATAGCGTTGATAAGCATTTTAGATTAGCAATGGGATATAATTGGTATGAAAGTGAACAACCTAATGAGAAGACAAAAATTAAAATAAAGAATACTTTAAAAAAGTTAAATAATAAAGTTGATATAATTTTATCTCATATTTGCCCTTATAAGTATTTGCCGAGAGAAATGTTTCTTGCGAGTATTGATCAAAGTACGGTTGATTATTCTACAGAATATTTTTTGGATCAAATAGAAGAATCTACAAATTATATTTTATGGTATTGTAATAAGTAAGTATTATATATTATTGTTGTAAAGTTATTCCAGTGTGGTGGAATAACTTTACTTGAATTATCAACGGATTTATCCGGCAGATTCCTTTAACTTTTAAGGAAATTGTTGAATTAACAAATACAAAAGAAAAGGATTATGAGAAATTATTATACGATGTTTTTAAATGGGGTGGACTTCCTCAAAGATTTTTATTCACCAATGATGAAGATAAAACAAACTACTTATCTAGCGTATACGATTCGATTATTTTAAAAGATATTGTGGAAAGAATAGGAATAAAAGATATAGCATCTTTTAATAAGGTACTTCAAATGATGAATTTTAAAATATCAGGTTAAATATTTCTTTTATGCTGAAATTACTGGAATGCTTATGTCTACTTTAAATGGTGTTATATCTGAAATGCAAAAGGTATGTGTTTTAAAAGAAACTGCTGGTTATGATAAAAATCAGTTAAAGAGTATGTTAATATATTTTTAATTTAACTTAAATTAATATAAAAATGAGCAAGCGTGAGCTTGCTATTTAATATTTCTTTTTAAAATATCATAAGTTAATTTTTCTTCAGGTTCAGCAAATTTATAGTGATAACTACTTTTAACTGTATTTTTTAGTTCATTATCACTCATAGGGGTTATGCTATAAATAATATTTTCTAAAGTTGTTAAAGGTATTTTTTTGCGACTAAACATTGATAGTAACATGATTTCTTCGGTAATATCTTCGCTTTCTGACATTAATGGAAAACGTAAATATTCATAAATTTTATTAATTTTTTTTCTGATTAATTTTTCTTCATTATTTATTATTTTGATTGGAGCATTCATTTCCTTTAGATTTTCCAATCTTTTTAAGTTGCTTAGTAATGAAAAGTAAGAGTTATCGGCAGGATCTTTGAACCCTTTAACGGTTTTTTCTTGTTCATCAATTACTAATGGTACTAAAAAATGTTTAATGCTTTTTTCATAACTAGTATCTGTATCATTTCTTTTACTATCCCAAGTAGCATCAATTGTAAACATACCTAATACTTTATATTTAGGGTCATTAACAAAGACAATATTTTCTTCATGACCATTGTTAATATCACTTCTATTTTTCCAAGTTAAGCTTTGAGATTTTATTCCTATAGCATCACACATAGCTTTTATATAATTAGCATAGCCACTACACACTATTTTTTCACCATTTAAGACATGATTTAAGCTTCTGCTGATAAAATACTTATCATTCTTGTTTTCGCTCTTATACACCCTCTTTTTAGCGTTACAATAAATGAAGTATAATGCTTCTAATTCTGAATAGTTATTTTCTTTTATAGCTCTAGCTTCATTCAAAATTATTTGATACATCCGTAACATATCTTTTAAAGGTACATATTCTCCATCAGTATATTCATCTCGGAAAAATAAATTTTCATTACCTAAATTATTAGTAAGTATTTCTATTTTCTTATCAAGAGGTTCATTGCTTAAATCTATAATAACTGGTACTTTTATTTTAAATATATCTTGATTGTATTCTTTATATATAATAATTGGTTTTTCTCTATTAAATAATTTTTTTAATTTGCTTGCAGGTATATTTTCACTTGTTAATATTTCCCCGATAGTTATAGTGTTTTCAAATTGATCAATAAACGTTTTTTCTAAATAAAAAACTCTTCTAAAATCTTTGTAACTATCTAATGATTTAAAATAAAATATTAAAGTATTTTCTTCATATAATAATTCATCTAGGTTATTATCACTATTTTCAATATATATTTTTATTTGCATATTCTTCCCTCGGGAAAATATTTTAGCACACTTTACTAAATAAGTCTAATAATATCTTGAATTAATTTAGTGAGCATGATAAAATTTAAATAGTAAGGATACGATGATTATGGATATAGAAAAAAATAATAGAAAGAAATTAGAGCGAATATTAATAATTGGAGTTCTTGCTATATTTGTGGTAGTTTGTGTCACTTATGCTTTTTTTCAAGCTCAATTGGGTGATGGTGCTTCTGCAGATGTTGATTTATCTTCAAATACTACCGATAGTTTAAAGTTTTCAGTGAGTGGTCCAATATCATTAAATATTAATCAATTTAATTTTGGGGTTGGAGCTGGTAATCTTTCAAGTAATGCTACTGCTACAGCAACATTACTTGCCAATAATAATACAAAAACTGCTACTTTTAATTATTATGTTTATTTTAGAATTAATTCTAATGAATATGTATATACTACTAGTGATTCTAAACCTGAAATAATACTTACAGTAACTGATCCAACAGGACAACCTGTTACCTCTATTGATGGACTTACATATGTAGAAAATGTTCAAACAATAACAAGTGATGGATCTACTCAAACAGTAAGTGGTTTTGATATTACAACTGCAAAAGGTTTATTTGCTGTTGCTAGTAATTATAGCATAACTGCTAATAGTACAACTCAGACAATTCAAAATTGGGAGTTTACAGCAACATTTATTAATCTAGATAGTGATCAACAAAATAATACTGGCAAGACAATGAATGCTGAAATAATTATACAACAGGAAGAAATAGAAGTAACATTAGCTAATTATATAACCAGTTTATATACAACCGATGGAGAAAATGGCTTATATTATCACGATGCAGATTTAGCAAATGGAGCCCAAGATAATAGTTATAGATATTCTGGAGCAAATCCAAATAATTACGTATGCTTCGGAGCAACCGGAGCAGATTGCCAAGATGCAAATAATCAATATCGGATAATCGGAGTATTTAATAAT
>ERZ779898.275-NODE-275-length-25722-cov-7.558343_pt1 | contig 25722 bp, 18 predicted proteins | sample MGYA00511902_ERZ779898 | MGnify/ENA primary metagenome ERZ779898 (study PRJEB29588, sample SAMEA2144588) | human gut metagenome | biome: human gut; feature: human-associated habitat; material: faeces | place: Denmark | collected 2008/2010 ...
AAACAAGAAAAACGCTTCTGGAGTGCTGACCAAAAGCGTTTTGTCTACAGTCTGAGACTGTCACCATGTGACAGTCTTTTTGTATTACAAAAAATTATGAAACACGTATGTCAACCGGTTGACATACGAGCGGTAAAATTATATAATGTGAAAAAAGAAGGAGGTGCGGAAAATGAAAGTACTGGTAGTATCAGATGTACATGCGAACATAGCCGCATTGAACACCATTTTGGAAAAAGAGGCTGATTACGATATTCTGTGCTGTGCCGGGGATTATACAGACTATGGAATCTATCCGGCGGAAGTGATAGAACGGTTCCGCAATTTGAAAAACACGCATCTTGTGTATGGCAACCATGATCTTCACGTTATAAATACTTATGAAAGTAAGGAATGGAAAAATGTAGAAGATGGAAAATACAAGTGGGTTCACTATAATTGTGAACAACTAAACGACCAGGATATTAGGTGGCTGAAGCAGTTACCGGAAACCGCATATTTTGAGGCGGACGGATGGAAATACGGAATTGCCCATCAGTATGATAGTGGCTATGGGACGATAGAAAGCAGGTACGCGTTTGATAAATATTGGGCGGAGCATTACGAAACAGATAATACAGGGAACAGAAGACTGATTTTCGGGCATACACACAGGCAATGTATTCATATTCTGGGTGATGGAATGGAATGGCTGAACCCGGGAAGTGCCTCGTATCGAAGACCCGATGATCCGGATAAGACGGCACATTATGCGACGATTACAGACGGCGAGATCCGATTGAAACAAATTTCCTACGACAGGAAACCACAGTTTGAAAAGGCAAAGGAATTTATAAGTACCGATAAAATGATGAGAACAGAAATTCAGGATTTTATGTTCTTTTTCGGGGATGCAAAGACCTCAAGAGAACCGTTGGAATAAGGAATAAAATAACAATAACAGAGATAAAAAGGGATGGAAAGAGATGAATTGTAGGAGATATCGTCTGGATCAGGTGGCAAATTTCAGAGATCTGGGAGGCTATGCGTGTGACGGTGGTGTAACCAGATATGGTGTGATTTTCCGGAGTACAGCCTTAAATAAGGCGACGGAAGAAGATATTGCGAAGATTGAGCATCTTGGCGTCAGGACGGTCATTGACTTAAGATTTCCCAGTGAGACAAAAGAACTGCCGGACAGACTGGGACAGGATATGGACTATATCAACTGTTCGCTTATGGGTACCACAAAGCTGGAACAGCTGGATGTTGTAAACAGTAGTGTGGTGGAGACCAAAACGCTGCATCGCATGTATCGCCTGATGCTCCGTAACGGAGGAAAAGAGATCAGGAAAGCTCTGGAGGTAGTCGCTGATTCCGAGGGAGCGGTATTGTTCCATTGCGCAGCCGGCAAGGATCGCACCGGCATTCTGGCAATGTTGATCTTATCATCCGTGGGAGTGGAGAGGGAAGATATTCTGGTGGATTACCAATGTAGCAGCACCTATATTACAAAATTTACGACCGATATTTCAGGTTCCAATATCTACAACATGAAATGGATTCTGAACTGGATTGATAGAGAGTGGGGTGGAGTTCCGGAATACCTGCGTCAAATTGGAGTACAAAGTGAAACTATACAAAAAATCAATCCAAGTTTGTTGAAAATTTATATATGTAACCGGTTGACATACAATAAAAATTAGTATATATTCTTAAATGGTTATTCCTACGATGATATTATTCCTGGTATTTCAGAAGCAGTTTGTGACATCTGTGACATCCAGCGGAATTAAGGGGTGATAAAGTGGAAATCAGATATCTCGGAACAGGCGGAGCAGAAGGATTCCCCAGTATTTTCTGCCAGTGTGAAGCATGTCGTAAGGTAAGAACGTTGTTGGGAAAAAATGTAAAGACACGTAGCTGTACTCTGATAGATCAGGTGATGATCGACCTGTCGCCGGATATTTTTTCCCAATGTATTAACAGCCATGTGGATTTATCGGAGGTAAATCACCTAGTATTTACCCATTCTCATTCCGATCACCTGAATACCACGGAAATATGCTTCCGACTGCGGGAAATGGCATCCGTGATTCAAAAAAAAGATAAAAAAGTAATGGAAATTTATGGCAATGATGCGGTTCGGGATGGTATTATGGAGATAATAGCTAAGGATCCACATGTAGATCTGACAAGGATGAGATTTCACCGGATTCAAAAGTTTGAACCATTCCGGATAGGTCATTTAAAGTTTACACCTTTAAAGGCATATCACAAGCTGGACGAGGAAGCTTTGATCTTTGTGATCGAGGATGGAAGATCGACCCTGTTGTATGCAAATGATACAGGGGTCTTGCCGGAGGAAACACTGGATTTTATAGAACAACAGAACATAAAATTTGACGTCGTCAGTATGGATACCTGCAGAGGCACATTGGATGGTGACACACATATGGGAATTCGGGAAAATGTAGAGCTGCGGGAGAGACTCCGCAGAATGCATGCAGTGACACCGGATACGGAATATTATCTGAATCATTATTCTCATATGTGCGGTATGATTCCGCAGGAATATGAAAGACTGGTAGGTCAGGAGGGGTTCCTGTTGACTCACGACGGACTTTCCGTTACTGTCTGATGCAAAAAAGTAAGATAAGGGGAAGGGAATATGCCAACAATCAAAGATGTAGCTGCAGAAGCAGGAGTGACCTCCACAACAGTATCCAGAGTATTGAATAATCGTGGATACATCAGTGAAGAGACGAGAGAAAAAGTATATTCTGCCATGGAAAAGCTGAACTATATGCCAAACGAAATGGCGAGAAATTTATCCCGGCAGAAGAGTGATTATATCGGGGTGATTCTCCCATCTGTAGAGCATCCTTACTTTAGCAAGGTCCTTCACTGGCTGGAGCATTATGTGACAAAACACAACTACAAGATAATGGTCTGTATTTCCGAGAACAGCAGGGAAAAAGAATTACAGTATATTGATCTGCTCTATTCTCACAGAGTTCTGGGAATTGTTGTGTGCAGCCATATCGGAGAGACGATGGAACATCTGGATTCTAACTGTCCACTGATCTCTTTTGAGAGAGAAATTGCGGAAAATATTCCGGCAGTTCTTTGCGATAACTATCAGGGTGGTATTTTGGCGGCTAACCGGCTGTTTGATGCCGGATGCAGAAATATCGCGATTTTTAACCAGCCTACCAAGGAAAATATCCCTGCATATAGCAGAGAAAAGGCATTTATGAAGTGTTGCGAGAATAAAAAAATCAGTGGACGTGTGGTTTATACAGACAGGTTGGCTCCCTTATCAGAAGAATTCGGCAACAATATTTTGGAATTATTGAAAAAAAATTCGGATCTGGATGGAATTTTTGCAACAAGTGATGTAATGGCTGCAAATATTATCCGTGCATGCAAAAAAATGGGAAAACGTGTTCCGGAGGATATCTCTATTGTGGGATTCGATGATACCTGGATTTCCACACTGACGTATCCTTCCATTACGACCATTCATCAGCCGGTTCGGGAAATGTGCGAATATGCCATAGAAGCGATTGGGAAAAAAGTAAAGAGTGAAAAGGTTCCATCCCAGGTTGTATTTCCGGTAGAACTGATCGACCGGGAGTCCACAAAGTAAAATAATGACGATAAAGGAACAGATATGATAGAAAAAGGAACCATAATGGAAAGTGAAGCAGAACCGTCATCAAAGGAGCTACTGAAAATATATGATACTGCGTTGGCAGAAAAACTGATGCAAAAGCTGCTCCCCATGATTGAAAACTGTGCGAAGCAGACACGTTCCGAAAAAGTAGTCGTTGCAGTAAGCGGAGGCTCCGGATCCGGAAAAACAGTGACGGCATTGTTACTTTCCTGCTTCCTGAAGGAAAAAGGAATAGAAAACTACATTTTGTCCGGAGATGCTTATCCGCATAGAATTCCCAAGTACAATGATGCGGAGCGACTACAGATTTTCAGAGAAAATGCAATTGTGGGAATGCTGAAAGAGCAGACTTATACAGAAGAACGATGTACAATCATTCAGGAATTTCAAAAAGCCGGAAATGATGCGGACGAAAAACATGTCGGGAAATATCCATGGTATGAGTCCTATCTCAGAAACGGCAGAAAGGCTCTGGAAAATTATCTTGGCACGGAAAAGGAAATTAATTTTGAGGAAGTAAACAGACTGGTTCATGCGTTTAAAGCCGGCGGAGAAAAGCTATGGGTCAGACATATGGGACGCGAAGAGACAGAACTGTGGTATGAAGAGAAGGATTTCACCGGAATAAAAGTGCTGTTGGTGGAGTGGACACACAGCAACAGTGACTACTACAGCGGTGTGGATATCCCTATCTACCTTGACAGTACCCCCCAGGAGACATTGCAGAGCCGTCTGGAAAGAAACCGTGATCAATGGATAGACAACCCATTTACGATGATGGTACTGGATATTGAGCAGAAAATGCTGAAAAAGCAGGCTGAGAAAGCAAAACTTATTGTTACCCGGGACGGAACAGTGTTAGACCGGAAGGAATATGCGCAATTTGTTCCAAAGCTTCAGAAATAAAAAGGAAAGATGTTATGAACATAGGACCGATGTTGAATCTCTACCCGGATAGTCTGGGCGGAACCCTGGATGATGTTGTAGATTTTTTGAAAACGGAAGAGGCAGAGGGAGCATTTTCTTCCTGCTATATTCTGCCCAGTCTGTACCATACGGATCTGGACAGAGGTTTTTCCGTGATTGATTATTCTCTGAATAAGATGTATGCTTCCGACGAAACATTGGAAGCAATAAAAAAGCTCGGGATTGAATTGAAGCTGGATTTTATCCTGAATCATGCTTCAGTGTTGTCGAAGCAATTCCAGGATATCATTGCAAAAGGGGAAGAATCGGAGTACAAGGATTTCTTCATTAATTGGAATGAATTCTGGAAGGACTGCGGAGAAATGACGGAGCAGGGATATATCCTTCCGGAAGAAAAGTATCTGAAAAAGATGTTTTTCCGGAAGCCGGGACTCCCCATTCTTATGGTACGTTTTCCGGATGGAAGAGAGATCCCTTACTGGAATACTTTTTATCAGGAAGTGAACTACCCTGAGGTTAATGCTCCTGAACTGATGAAAGCTGCCGATCTGCAATATATGCAGGCGGAAATTATTGCACAGGAACTATCCATGGGCTGCCCGGAAGGAAAAAAGCCGGCAGACATTTTACTGAAAATCGTTCTGGAGCGAAAAGCAGGAAGGCTGACAAAAGAACAGGTTACAACGGTCTGGAATTACATGGAGCAGCATCGGTATTATCTCGGACAGATGGATCTGAATATTCAGTCGCCAAAAGTATGGGAGTACTATCGTGAAGTGTTAAAGACACTGGCGGGATATGGTGCTAAAATTGTAAGACTGGATGCATTTGCTTATGCACCGAAGACTCCGGGAGAACGGAATTTTTTGAACCAGCCGGACACCTGGGAGCTGCTGGACAAAATAAAACAGATTGCGGAACCGTACGGTATGGAACTTCTGCCGGAGATTCATGAATGCTATAGTGAAAAGATTTATGAGAAAATCTCAGAGCAGGGATACGTCACCTATGACTTTTTCCTGCCGGGACTCATTATAGATGCCCTGGAATCGGGGAACGGAGAACATTTGGCCGGATGGGCACAGGAGCTGATCGATAAAAATATCAGAACCGTGAACATGCTTGGCTGTCACGATGGAATTCCACTGTTGGATCTCAAAGGAATTCTGGCGGAGGACCGGATTCAGAAACTGATCGACATTATTGTCTCCCGTGGGGGATATGTGAAGGATCTTCACGGTCAGAAAAACATTTACTATCAGGTGAATGCAACTTATTTCAGCGCATTGGGCGAAGATGAGAGAAAGATGCTCCTTGCGAGAGCCTTGCAGATATTTATGCCGGGCAAACCGCAGATCTGGTATCTGGATCTGTTCGCCGGAAAGAACGACTACGAAGCGGTGAAGATGGCAGGTCCCGGAGGACATAAGGAGATCAATCGGACAAATCTGACGACAGCACAGGTATGCAGTGGTTTGAGTAAGCCGATTGTAAAGCAGCAACTGGAGTTGCTGCGATTCCGGAATTCCTGCCCGGCGTTCTCGGAAGAAAGCCGGATCAAAGTAAGCAGTGAAGGATCCCGGATCTGCTTTGTATGGGAACATCAGGGCTGTACTGCACAGCTGAAGGCAAATCTGCAGGATTGTTCCTATGTGATTGAATTCTGTGATCGGGATAGAAAGAGAACGCTCATCACAGAGGGATAAAATATCACGGTGGGAGACCGCCGGCTTGAATACAAAAGATAGAAGAGACTGAGAATGTTGATTTTTCGGCATTTATCAGTCTCTTTTGCTGGAAAGAAGGTTTGTATTATGATATATTGAGGAAAAGGGATGTTTTTCATCTGAAGGGGCAGTATTATGAGTGAAGCATTTGAGATCGTAAAGACAGGAATAGATTTTTTCTGCAGCCACCTGGTATTTTTTAATATGTTATTTGCCATCGTGATCGTGTTTTTCCAGCGACGGGATCCGAAGAGCGTGTGGGCATGGCTGCTTTTGTTGTATTTTATACCGGTACTGGGATTCGTGTTCTATCTGTTACTGGGGCAGGATATGCACAAGCGGAAAATGTTCCGGATCAAAGAGGTGGAGGATCACATCAGCAAAGATATAAGACAACAGGAGTACCGGCTGAGATCCCGGGATGTCCAGGAAATGGATGACAGTATCCGGGGGTATGAGGATCTGGTCATGTATAATCTGGAGGCCGGAGAAGCCATGCTGACGAAGGACAACGATGTGGATATCTTCATCGACGGCAATGAGAAGTTCCGGGCACTGATGGAAGATCTGCGGAATGCGGAGCATTTTATCCATATCCAATACTACATTATTAAAAACGACGTATTATTCAATCAGATCAAGGATATTCTGATCGAGAAGGCGGCACAGGGCGTGGAGGTCCGGGTGCTGTTTGATGCCATGGGCTGCCGGTCTGTGCGGCACAGCTACTGGAAATGGCTGAACGAAAAGGGCGTGCAGACCGCGGAATTTTTCCCGGCGATCCTGCGGCGGCTTCAGCTTCGTATCAATTACCGCAACCACAGGAAAATTGTGGTCATTGACAATAAAGTGGCTTACGTGGGCGGATTTAATGTCGGAAAGGAATATATTGATCTGGATGAAAAGTTCGGACACTGGAGAGATACCCACCTGCGGATTTGCGGCAGTGCGGTACTGGGGCTCCAGGTGCGATTTATTTTAGACTGGAATTATGCGGCAGGAGAGAACCTGTTTTTGCGCCCGGAACTGTTCCGGGGGATCGAAGCCGGTACGAGGGATTTCTGTGATATGCAGATCATCAGCAGTGGACCGGATAAGACGACCCAGCAGATCCATGACAATTATCTGCGCCTGATCAATAAGGCACAAAAAAGCATCTATATCCAGACACCGTATTTTATCCCGGATGAGGCGATCCTGAATGCGCTGATGATCGCGGTGAAATCCGGAATTGAAGTAAATATCATGATCCCGTGTATGCCGGATCACCCGTTTGTGTACTGGGCGACCTATTCCTATATCGGCGATATGGTCATGGCGGGAGCGAACTGCTATACTTACAATAACGGCTTTCTCCACAGTAAGGGCATGATCGTGGATGGAAAGGTGCTCTGCTATGGGACGGCGAACATGGATATCCGCAGCTTTGCGTTGAATTTTGAAGTAAATGCGGTGATCTACGATGAGAAAAAAGCACAGGAAATGGTGGATATCTTTCAAAAAGACCTGGAAGTCTGCCGCCAGATCACCCGGGATTATTATGTGGCCAGAAGGTTGAAAATCCGTATCAAAGAGCAGATCTGCCGGTTATTGTCACCCTTGTTATAGCCCGGAGGATGTGCTATAATGGGCGGTGCTATGATGCATTTATGCACAAATGGCAGTAATAGAAAGGTATAGGAAGTAACACAATGAAGAAAAAGACATTAGGACTTCTGGCAGCAATTTTAAGTGTATGTATGCTGGCAGGCTGCGGAGCAAAGGATACAGGAGATGGCACTGGTGCAGCGACCGACGCCGGAACGGAAAGCACCGCATTGAAGGATATGGATGTGGACAAATATGTGACCTTGGGCGAGTACAAGGGACTGGCAGTATCCGTAGACACTGTGGAAGTAGATGAGGACGAGTGGGACACTCTGGTCAATAATGTATATTATGGAAATATTACCGCGGAGAACGGCGGTATCATGGATCGTGCCGTGGAGACCGGAGACACCGTAAACATCGATTACGAAGGCAAAAAGGATGGTGTGGCATTTGACGGCGGTACTGCCCAGGGATATGATCTGACCATCGGTTCCGGCAATTTCATTGCCGGTTTCGAGGATGGCCTGATCGGCGTGATGCCCGGCGAGACTGTGGATCTGGATCTTACATTCCCGGAGAACTATGGAAATTCCGATCTGGCAGGACAGGCTGTGGTATTTACGGTATCGGTAAATTATATTCAGCCTGCACAGGATGGGGAATTCAGTGATGAAATCATCAGCAATTTCGGTATCGATGGTGTGACGAACGAGGAAGAACTCCGTCAGTACGCTTATGATTATCTGAATGAGAATGCACAGCAGAATTATGAGACCAATGTACAGCAGGCAGTGATGGATGCGTTTATGGCAAACAACACTTTTACCTCCGTACCGGAAGCAATGGTACAGAAATATTCCGATGCCGCAGAGAGCAGCATCACCTCCATGGCATCTGCTTACGGCGTGGACGCAGACACATTTACCCAGTATTATTATGGACAGGATCTGGCAACCTTCCTGTCTACCTATGCTGAGCAGACCGCAAAGCAGGATATTGCCCTGCAGGCAGTGGCGAACAAAGAGAATCTGAACATTAGTGACGAAGAACTGGATCAGATGCTTCAGGACCGCGCAACAGCAGCTGGTTATGACACCACCTCGGAGTATATCGGAGAGACCTCCAGGGAAGATTACAGAGAGTACTTCCTCTACGACAAGGTGTTGGATTATCTGGTAGAAAATGCACAGATCACCAACAACTAAATTTTATTGATACGAACAGTATGCGACCGGCGAATAGGATGCGGGCCGGTTCAGATAGAGCACGTCGCAGCGTGCGGATAGGAAAGATTATGGAATTAACAGACATCAGAGAACTTCATCGGGAAAAAGACGTCTATATCGGCAAGGAGATCACCGTAGGCGGCTGGGTAAGGAACAATCGTGACTCCAAGAACTTCGGTTTCCTGGTGATCAACGACGGAACTTTTTTTGAGCCGTTACAGGTAGTATACGGCGACGGACTGGAAAATTTCCAGGAGATCTGCAAGATCAATGTCGGTGCAGCTGTTGTGATCCGCGGTACCATCGTGGCTACCCCCGAGGCAAAGCAGGCATTTGAGATGCAGGCAGCAGAAGTGATCGTGGAAGGACCTTCTACTGCAGATTATCCTTTACAGAAAAAGAGACACTCCTTCGAGTATCTGCGTACCATTTCTCACTTAAGAGCACGTACCAATACTTTCCAGGCAGTGTTCCGTGTCAGATCCCTGATCGCTTATGCGATCCATACCTTCTTCATGGAGAGAGGCTTTGTCTATGTGCATACCCCTCTGATCACCAGCAGTGACTGTGAGGGTGCCGGTGAGATGTTCCAGGTAACGACTCTGGACATGAACAATGTGCCTAAGACCGAGGACGGAAAAGTAGATTACACACAGGATTTCTTCGGCAAACCGGTAAACCTTACCGTAAGCGGACAGCTGGATGTAGAGACTTATGCTTTTGCATTTAAGAACGTATATACTTTCGGTCCCACCTTCCGTGCGGAGAATTCCAACACCACCCGTCATGCGGCTGAGTTCTGGATGATCGAGCCGGAGATCTGTTTTGCGGATCTGAAGGATGATATGATCCTGGCAGAGAGCATGTTAAAGTATGTCATTCGTTACGTATTGGAAAATGCTCCCGAAGAGATGGCATTTTTCAACCAGTTCGTAGATAAGGGACTGATCGAGAGATTACAGCATGTGGTAAACTCTGATTTCGGTCATGTAACCTACACTGAGGCGATCAAGATCCTGGAGAAGCACAACGATGAATTCGATTACAAGGTATTCTGGGGATGTGATCTGCAGACCGAGCATGAGAGATACCTGACGGAGAAAGAATTCAAGAGACCGGTATTCGTAACCGATTATCCGAAGGAGATCAAGGCGTTCTATATGAAGTTGAACGAAGACGGCAAGACCGTAGCAGCTATGGACTGCCTCGTACCCGGTATCGGCGAGATCATCGGCGGCAGCCAGCGTGAGGAGCGGCTGGAGGTGCTGGAGGCCCGCATCCGCGAGCTGGGCATGAAGCCCGAGGACTACTGGTGGTACTGCGACCTGCGTCGCTACGGTTCCTGCCGCCACGCCGGCTTCGGCCTGGGCTTCGAGCGTATGGTGATGTACCTCACGGGCGTCAGCAACATCCGCGACGTGGAGCTGCATCCCCGCACGGTGGGAAACGCGGAATTTTAAGCGAAAGCCAAAAGAGCACCCATAGGGTGCTCTTTTTATCTGTACGAAAAAGGCGCGCAGGGGGGCAAAAGCCTCTCTGCGCGCTGGCACCCCCGGCCAGACTCTAACTGGCGGCCTACCGCTTAGGAGTTATAACATTCGGGTCGTGCCGTGTAGTACGCCGTGCTTCAAAATGTCCGCAAACCCGCATGAATACAGGATTTTTTATCGAACTGCCTGTTGCAGGGTATTCGGCAGTATTGCCTGATATTGGCAAATTTGGTGCCAAAATCGGGGCTGCTATTAGACAAATATTAGACAGAATCGTGGCCGATGACCGCCGATTCAAAGGCGCTTTGGAACAATTTAACTCTGAAATTTGACAACAAGCAAGAGGAAACCGGCGAGAGCTGGTTTCCTCTTGTGATATATATCTTATTTGAAAAGAATTCAAGAAAATGCAAATCAACGTGTGAGTGGAAACAGGTTGTCCGTATCAGGCACGATATGTTATAATTGGGGTACTACCAATTCTGAAGGAGAGCGCCTATGACAGAAGTTGATCGTGACATTGGATTAGTCCTGCTGAAGCGCCTGTGGAAACAGAACTTGATCACGGAAGCAGTCTACGTTGCAGCTTGCAATTCCAAGTATTTTGACAGAAAGAATTTTACTCCGGTGGCAGAGTCTTTTAGGGCTGAAATTGAGAAAAGCGATGAAGCCGCTGATGACGCAATCAAGTAAAAACGCAAATAGAAACTGAGAAAGAGACGGTGTGAACCGTCTCTTTTTCTATATTAAAATATAAGGGAGGAGGAACGCCCATGGCTGTATTCAGGGTGGAGAAAACGCGGAACTATACCGTCATGTCAAATTACCATCTGCGGGACAAGTCCCTGTCGCTGAAGGCAAAGGGCCTGTTGTCCCTGATGCTGTCGCTGCCGGAGGATTGGGACTACACCACCAAGGGACTGGCGCGCATCTGTAAGGATGGCGTGGACAGCATCTGTGCCACGGTGCGGGAACTGGAGGGCGCGGGGTACATCGTGCGGGAGCGGGAACGCCACGCGGACGGTACGCTGGGCGGCATCGAATATACCATTCTGGAGCAGCCCAGAGAGCCGGAGCCACCTAAACGGGAAAATCCCGTTCAGGCGGAAAATACCGGCGACGCACCTAAACGGGCTTTTCCAGAACAGGTAAAACCTGTCTTGGAAAAACCTGAACAGGAAAATCCCGCGCAATTAAATATACAAGAACAAAGTAAAGAAATACTAAGTACGGATTCTACTAAGTCCTTCCCTTCCTTTCCTCATAAGGGCAAGCCTATACAGGAGAGCGGAATGGAGCGACGGGAGACATACCGAGAGCGGATCATGACCAATGTGGACTACGATTATCTCGTCGGTTACACAGAGGTAGATCGCGCACGGTTGGACGAGCTGGTGGGGCTGATGCTGGATACCGTGTGCTCCACCAAGTCTACCATCCGCGTGGCGGGCGAGGAACTGCCAGCGGAGGTAGTGCGTTCAAGGCTGCTGAAGCTGACCGGCGCGCATCTGCTGTATGTACTGGATCGGATCAGGGAAAATACTACTGACGTGCGCCATGTGAAGCCATATCTGCTGACCGCGCTGTATAACGCGCCGTTGACCATGGATAACCACTACGCACTGATGGTGGGCCACGACCTCAGCGGCGGAAGCGGGTAGAGAAGTAGCTGTCCGGCACAAATTGCCGAACAGCTATTTTCGTAATGATTTGGTTTGGATGAGCGTCAAATGCAGAAGGCTGCGTACAGAGGGACAGATTTCAGGCCATCCTTTTCCCCGAAGTTCTTAAGGGACAGGCGTATCGCACAGGAGGGATGATAGGTGCCGATGAACAGATTGAGACTGCGGGAACGGACGTGTTCGCCCTTCTTGACCTCAATGGCCATGACTTGATTTCCACTTTGCAGAACGAAATCCAGTTCGGCGGTGTTGTTGCTTTCCCAATAGTAGAGGTCATGCCCGTTTGCGGCCAACTGCTGCGCCACATAGTTTTCCGTGACAGCGCCCATGAAAGTGTTCCCCTCGCCGGATAAAACGGTCTGCTGGGAAAGCCCGGACTTTGCGGTCAAAAGGCCCACGTCTCCCATGTATAGCTTAAAAGCCGACAAGTCCGCATATACAGAAATGGGTTCAAATGCCTGACTGATGCGCTGACATTTCAGCACGACCCCCGCCAGATACAGCCATTCGATGGATGCACCGAACAGGGAGGCGCTGCCGCCTTTTTGTACGACCTTGTACTGGAACTTGCGGTTGTCCTTTGCCAACTGCGCTGGAATGGAATTGTAGCAGGCGCGGATCTTCACACTGTCGGCGTTACTGGCGTACTTGGCCATATCCGCGATGTAGTTGTCCAATATTTCATTCTGCACCAGGGAGACATCCAAAAAGCTGCCGCTTCTGAGGAAGGCGTTGATGCTGGCGGGCATACCGCCAATCAGCAGATACTCACGATACAGCTCAGTCGCCTCCGCATGGAGCGCGTCAGGCAGGGCGATCATCGTTTCAAAGGCGGAACGTATTTCAGAAGCAAGGAACTCCTTACCACGAGCCCATAGGTATTCCTCAAAATCCAGAGGATACATGGTAATCGTTTCGACCTTTCCCACAGGGAAAGAATAGTGCTGTCTGTTGATGGCGACACCCAATAGGCTGCCCGCCGCTGCAATGTGAAATTCCGGAGTTTCCTCACAAAAATACTTCAGTGATGTCAGCGCACGTTCACAGGACTGAATCTCATCAAAGAAGATAAGCGTTTCTCCTGCGATAATGCGTTCGCCGGTGGAGGCTTCCAAATAGCGCAGCAGACGCTCAGGGGCAATATTATCGTTGAAGTAGGAGGCGATGGTCAGATTCGTCTCCAGGTTGACATAGACCACGTTCTTGAATTGTTCCTCGCCGAATTTGCGAAGGATATATGTTTTGCCTACCTGTCTGGCCCCGTTGACCAATAAGGGCTGACGCTCAGAGGACTTGTTTTTCCACGCTATAAGCTGCGCTTCGACTTTGCGTTTCATGTGGATCACCTCATTGACAGTTTAGCTCTTGTAAAACGTTAAGTCAAGAAAAATATGTAGAAACGCGATTTTTTCCCACTTAAAAATAGAACGACAGTAAAGTACAAGAGCCGGAGGGCTCTTTTTTTGTTGCACGAAATGGAGGTGTGCTTTTGAAAACCATCGCACTGGCAAATCAGAAGGGCGGCGTGGGGAAAACCACCACAGCTGCCAGCTTGGGTGTCGGCCTTGCCCAGCAGGGCAAGAAAGTCCTGTTGGTGGACGCCGACGCCCAGGGCAATCTCACCCAAATGCTGGGCTGGCGGCAGCCGGACGAGCTTTCCCCCACACTGTCCGACCTGATGACAAAGACCGTCAACGAGGAACCCATCGCACCCGGCGAGGGGATTCTGCACCATGCGTCCGGCGTCGATCTTGTCCCCGCCAACATTGAGCTGTCGGGACTGGAGGTGACGCTGGTGAATATCATGAGTCGGGAAACGGTGCTGCGGCAGTATCTGTCCACGGCGGCACCGGCCTATGACTACGCCATCATCGACTGTATGCCCTCGCTTGGGATGCTGACCATCAACGCACTGACCGCGGCGGACAGCGTTATTATTCCGGTGCAGGGGCAGTATCTGGCCGCCAAGGGGCTGGAACAGCTCATGCGTACCATTGCCCGCGTCAAGCGGCAGATCAATCCCCACCTGACGGTGGACGGTATCCTGCTGACCATGATGGACAGCCGTACCACGCTGGCCAAGGAAGTCAGTGAGCAGCTACGCAGGAACTACGGCAGCCGTGTGTTCAGCAGCGAGATACCACGCTCCATCCGCGTGGCGGAGATCAGCGCCACGGGAACCAGCATTTACGAGCATGACCCAAACGGAAAAGCGGCACAGGCGTATGCCGCGCTGACGAAGGAGGTGTTGCAGCTTGGCTCGCAAATTAAACGGCATCGAACTGGTCAAGTACGATGACCTGTTCAAGACGGACGCAGAGCGGGAGGCCGACCAGCAGGAACGGGTGCAGATCGTGCCCGCGGAGCAGGTGTTTCCCTATGCGCGGCAGCCCTACTCCGTAGACCGGCCCAGCGCTGATCTGGTGCGGCTGATGGACAGTATCGAGCGCACCGGCATTGCCGAGCCGCTGATCGTCCGTCCCCGCAGCGAGGGCGGGTATGAGATCATCTCCGGCCACCGGCGCGACTACTGTGCCAAGGTGGTGGGGCTGAACACCCGTCCGGTCATCGTGCGGGATTACAGCGACGAGGACGCGGACATTTTGGTGGTGGATTACAACATTAACCGTGAAAATCTGCTGCCCAGCGAGAAAGCCAAGGCGTACAAGCTGAAGCTGGACGCCATGAAGCGGCAGGGCGCGCGCATAGACTTGACTTCGTGCCAACTTGGCACGAAGTCAAGGGCAGACGAATTGCTTGCGGAAAGCGCGGAGGATAGTGCGCGCCAAATCCAACGGTATATCCGCCTGACCAACCTCATTCCGCCGCTGATAGAGGCGGTGGACGCGGGAAAGCTGAAATTCGTTCCGGCAGCCGACTACATCTCCCACCTGACCGAGAAAGAACAGACATACCTCCAGCTCGTCATGGAGCGTGATGAGGTATCACCGTCCGTGGATCAGGCCCAGCGGCTCAAGCAGATCAGCGCGGAGGGCAAGCTGGAAAGCAACATCATCGACCTTATCATGCGGGAGGAAAAGCCGCTGGAGCGGAAGGTGACGCTGCGGAACGACCGCCTGCAAAAATACTTTCCGCCCAGCTATACGCCCAAGCAGATGGAGGAGGTCATCATCAAGCTGCTGGATGGCTGGCATCGCCGCAGACAGCAGGAGCAGGAGAGATGAGGAGGTTGGTTATGCGAAGGAATGAATTGCCCGATTTCTGTTTATCCACGCTGCCCTCTACAGGGCAGCTCATCATTCTCAGGAAGAGTGAGCGCGGTTACTACGCCTCCGAGTGGGACACCGGAAAGCGGGAGGAAAATCAGAACATCGCTCGAGAGCATAATCGGCGGCGGGGCATTTCTGACATACAGGAGGCCGCCATGAGTGCAGGTTCCATGTTCGGCTGGAATCTGCCGGGGGCAGACCCGCAGTGGTATTTGGACAACGCAAGATATGTGAACGCGACAACGGCGAAGGGGCATATCAAAGACCCTGTTATGAGTATCTACTATCCGGTGGACGATTTTCTGCTGCAGTATGAGATTTTGGGGGAAGCGAAAATGTATCTGCCGATATCGGCACTTCCGAAGGAGGTGCTGGGCGCGAGGTCACAGTTTGTCATGCAGCCGGATCTGGTCTGCGGTGTACCTGTCGTGCCGGTGAAGGCGCAGCAGGCACAGAACGGCAGCTACACCATGGAGCTGGAAAGCGGCAGCTATGTCATTGGTGAGATCATCAATGCGGACTATAAGATCACGGCGCGGGTGCGTGTGGGAAATGCCGAATTTGCTTTGGGTGAACACCCGAAAGCGCCTGCACCGTTCGTTACATGGCAGCGCAACTGCAAGAATGACGGGGATGGGCCGCCCAACTTCTTCTGGGGACATTACGGGGCAGACCGTGCGGCGATGATTGAGGACTTCTGTGAAAGGACAGGCAGCGAGTATCAGGAGCAAAAAGAGCGGCGGGTACAACGGGAGCAAAGCCGTACTGCGCTGAAAAAGGAACGAGGTGAAGAAAGATGACAGACCGTGAGCCGGTAAATATCATGGGCGTTATCGCCTTTCCGGAGCCGGATAAGAGCAAACGCCGGATTCGCTTTATTGATGCGGAGTACAATACGCTGTTCTATATTCCGGATGGCGCCAGCATCGTCATGACGCGGATGGATGGCAGCAGCGTGATACGGCCCTGCACCTATATCGACGACTACCACACATTGGTCGGCAGCAATGTCTATCATATTTGTGAGTTTGCGGAGGTAGCGCAGCGGGCAGGCACGGTGTATGAGCCGCTTGATCCAACACAGCAGCCAGCGGACGCGGGCTGCTATGAGATATATCAGATCGACAACGTGGGTAAGGTGGACTACGCCTTTATGCGCTATGAGCGTGCCAAGGGAAAACTGCGTGCCGCCCATTACCGCAAAGCCTTTGCCGGGGTGCTGGCTCCCAACATGACGATGGATAAGCTATACCGAAAGCACAATGCGGACACACGGCCTTTCTGCCAGCGAATGCGCTCCTTATCGGAGAGCGATGTGATCGTGGTCAAGCACGGCGGTGAGAGAAAGGCTTACTATGTGGATGCTGTGGGCTTTCAGGAGGTGCCGAACTTTTTGAAGGGACTGCAAAAGCTGAAAGAACGGGGCGAAGCACGGTAGTCGAAAACCAATGCTCCCAACATTTTTGAGGAAGGAGGCAATGCCTTGGCAAGTAAATTTCAATTCATTACGGAGTTATATAGCCGCACACTGACAAGACTGACCGGCGACTATGAAAGCTGGACGGGCTTTCTGCGCTCGGCCTGCTATAACTATAAATGCCCATTCGACGAGCAAGTCCTGATCTATGCCCAGCGGCCTGACGCCACGGCGGTGCTGGAGCTGGAAAAATGGAACCGGCAGTTTGGCCGGTGGGTCAACGCCGGTGCTACCGGCATTGCTGTCATGGATGAAGCCCATGGAAAAGGGCGTCTGAAGCACTACTTTGACATCACGGACACCCATGCCACACGCATCTCGCGGCCCGTTCCCATCTGGTCGATGGAACCGGCCTACACGGAGCCGGTCATCGAGACGCTGGAGGCCACCTTTGGTACACTGGCCGAAAAGGATAATTTGCCGGATGCCATACTGTCTGCCAGCCGCAACGCCGTGGCGGATAATATGCAGGACTATCTGCGAGATCTGCTGGATTGTCGCGGCGGCAGTATGCTGGAGGAACTGGACGCGCTGAATGTGGAGGTCACATACAGGCGAGCGCTGGAGAGAAGCGTTTCCTATATGCTGATGACCCGCCTTTCGCTGCCCGCCATGGCCTACCTGCTGCCGGAGGATTTTGAGGGTATCTATTCCTTTGATACCCCCAGCACCATCAACGCTTTGGGCATCGCCACCAGCGATATTGCGGAGATGGGTCTGCGGGAGATCAGCCGCACGGTGATGCAGGCGCGGCGGGAGCAAAATTTTGCAAAGGATGCACAAATCGGCTATGATGCTGTCAAAGAGCAAAATAACGCCGAGAAAGAAAGGAGCGCAGAACATGGAAGTGACCTACAGAGTGCAGGAGGGCTTTCGCCTGCCGAACCTGCTGCTGCCCCAAGAGCCGGAGACGCACCTGGGCAAGTACGCGGAGCTGCGGAGGCAGTACATCAAGAAGCACCGCAGGGTGCTGTATACGAATCTCAAGACCAGCGGTCAGTTGGCGGCACATCTGGCGGAGATCGAGACGGCGGCGGAGAAGATGGTGACGCGGCTGGTGGCGCAGATGGCGAAAACCGAGGGCGTGACGGAGGAGCTGAAAGCTGCCAATCCCCAGCGCTGGACGGGGCTGATGAACAACCTGAAGCACAGCGCGGAGGAAACGGTGCTGAACGATCTGATCTACAACTGAACGACACAGATGAAAACGCCGGGAGCGCAGAGCTTCCGGCGCTTTTGGATGAACACCTCATTGAAGCGATACTGCTGGACGATGGCGGGCGCAAGCATACGCGGCAGGAGATATTTGCGTATTTCCAAGACACCCGCGATATTACCGCCCGCACGGAATTTCTGAAAAACAGCTACAACGATATATGGGTGGAGGTGCTGGCCGGCGCGGACAAAGTCCGGGTGGGCTACCACGCCGAAGAAGACGGACTCTTGATGTGGGAGGGCAGCTATCTCTCCCGCACGGCGGAGTCCGTTTTTTCATGGGGCGTGGTCACGGAAATGACCGAAAACCTTATCGAGCGCGGCGAGTACAAGATCAAGCTGGGCTTGCAGAACGCGCCGGTGATGGAGGAGCAGCTATCCTTCTTCGACATGGGCGGCGGAGCAGCGGTCTACGAGGTGCCGGAGCCGCAGCGGACGGGCGAGCTGTTCCCCATCCGCACAGTGCCGCAGGCGGTCATCGACCAAGCACTGTATACGGCGGGCAACAGTTACAACAGCGCGTACCGGGTAGCGGTGTTCTATGCACGGCAGCGATCGGAGACGGAATGTATCGCATTCCTGCGCCGTGAGTTCGGCACGGAAAACGGACGCGGCATCGAATATGAAGGTCAAAAATACGCCGTGTGGTTCATGGAGGACGGTATCCATCTGGCACAGGGCGACAGCATCCGCACCAGCCACAGCCGCACAACTGTGACGTGGGAGCAGGCATCGGCGCGGATACTGGAGCTGTTGGAGGCCGGTACATATCTTTCAGCGGCGGAGCTGGAGCAGACGCGGGAGCATACTCTGTTGGAGATGGCTGAGGAGCTGATGTTGACCGTCCGTGAGTTGACCGAAGAAGGCAGAAGAAAGGGGCTGTTCGCACAGACATTGGTCATCCACGACCAGCGCAAGAGTTACCCGGAGCTGGCGGAGGATGTGGTGGCCTTCGCCAAAGGTGAAGGCGGCCTTGCGGTACTGGCAGAGGAATACCAAGATTTCCTCCGCGCATACGAGCAGGATCGCAGCATCATGCGTTTTCGACTGTCAGAGTACAGCACACATCAGATCGGTGTGGTGCTGGGCGGGATCGATCTGCCGGAGCGCAGCTTTGCCGCGCAGCCGGATTTCCTGCGCCGGTGCAAGATGTTCATCACACGGGACGAGATCGACCGTTTCTTTTTGGCAGAGTCTGCGGACAGCCGTTTGGACGTGTATTCCTTCTTCTGCTATCCCCGCGCAAAAGAGGAGCAGCAGAAATTCATCAAAAGCCGTTTTGGTGAGTACAGCGGCGGCGGGCGCGATGGATATGACTATACGAAGACCTATAAGGGACTGACCTATCAGCGAGAATATGCCCGCAAACGGTACGATGAAGTCAAGCTGACCATTCCCAATGTGGTCAAGGAGTATGAAAGGCTCATCGCGCAGAAGCGTTTCCCCGGCGAGGATGCCATTGCCGCAATTCCGCAATATGAACGGCGGCAGTTGGCGCGGACAGTGTATTTCGGCTTTTCGGATGCACCGGACGATGTGCCGAGACCATACCCCAAGGGCGCGGATTACTATGACGCCGTTCCCGTCATTGAGGAGCAGTTGGCAGATAAGGCGAAAGCGGCGGAAATGCTGGAAGCCCTGACAGCCTATTTGGATGGCATGGACGAGGGAGACCGGCACTATGATTCCTGCCAGCAGGCGAGGGAACAGCTTTCGGAATACGTTGACGGTACGTTCAGCCTGTTTAACCATCGGCACGACAGTGGATTGCGGCAAGCGGAGCGGGAAGCGACACCCATAACCCCCACCGGGGAAGTGGGGGTCACGGAGGAACCGGCACAGGAGCAAGAAATATCCCCGCTGCCGCAGGTACAGCAGAGAGAGGAGGCACCGCAGGGACAGGCGGCGATGCCGCCTGTCCCTCACCTGCCGAGAAAAAAAGAGAGGCTGGAGGCCGCCGCCCCGCTGTCGGGCGGCGTCAACTACCGCATCACTGACGATGCGTTAGGCGTCGCACTACCCAGTCAGCGGTATGCCAACAACGTGGCGGCGATACGGCTTTTGAAGCGGGTGGAGGCGGAGAACCGCCTCGCCACAGCAGAGGAGCAGGAGGTCTTATCCCGGTATGTGGGCTGGGGCGGTCTGGCGGACTGCTTTGACCCTAAGCACAGCCGGTATGAGGAATTGAAAAGCCTGTTGTCCGAAACGGAGTACGCCGCGGCGCGGGAATCCACGCTGACCGCCTTCTATACGCCGCCTGTGGTGATCCGTAGCATCTACGCCGCGCTGGGGCAGATGGGCTTCCGGCAGGGCAACGTGCTGGAGCCTGCCTGCGGCGTCGGTCATTTCCTCGGTATGCTGCCGGATAGCATGACAGAGAGTAAGCTCTACGGCGTGGAGTTGGACGACATCTCCGGTCGTATTGCCCGCCAGCTTTACCCCCGCAGCAGCATTTCCGTGCGGGGCTATGAAAAGATGGATTTCCCCGATAACTTCTTTGACGCGGCTGTGGGCAACGTTCCCTTTGGTCAGTTCAAGGTGCAGGATCGCCGTTATGACCGGCTGAATCTGTCTATCCATGAATATTTCTTCGCCAAGACGCTGGATAAGGTCAGACCGGGCGGCGTGGTGACGTTCGTTACCTCCAGCTACACCATGGACAAACGCACCTCTAACGTGCGGAAGTACATTGCCCAGCGGGCGGAGCTGTTGGGCGCGATTCGTTTGCCCAACGATACCTTCAAGGCGGCAGCGGGTACGGAGGTGGTATCGGACATTCTGTTCCTGCAAAAGCGCGACCGCATGGTGGACATCGCGCCTGATTGGGTGCAGTTGGGGACGAACGACGACGGTATCACCATGAACCGCTATTTCCTCGACCATCCGGATATGGTGCTGGGTGAGATGAAAATGGTGTCGGGGCCGTATGGCCCGGAGCCTACCTGTATACCCTTTCCGGATCAGCCGCTGGACAGTCTCCTTGCCAACGCCGTGCAGAATATCCACGGTGAAATTACCACCTATGAACGCGAGGAAGAGCTGGAGGGCGAAGATCAGTCCATTGCGGCAGACCCCACCGTTCGCAATTTTTCCTATGCGCTGGTGAATGACAAGCTCTATTACCGTGAGGACAGCCGCATGAACCCGGTGGAGGTGTCCAAGACTGCCGAGAGCCGTATTCGCGGCATGATCGGTCTGCGGGACTGTGTGCGGACGCTGCTGGAGTACCAGACAGAGGACTATCCGGATGGCATGATACGCCAGCAGCAAACAAAGCTGAACGACCTCTATGACCGCTTTACCCACGACTACGGGCTTATCAACTCACGGGGCAACGCCATCGCCTTTGACCAGGATAGCTCCTATTTCCTGCTGTGTTCGCTGGAGGTGCTGGACGAGGAGGGCGGCCTGAAGCGGAAAGCCGACCTGTTCACCAAGCGCACCATCCGCAGCCACCGGCCTGCCGAAAGAGTAGATACGGCGGTGGAAGCGTTGGCCCTGTCCATCGGGGAGAAAGCCCGCGTAGATATGGTGTATATGGGGCAGCTCACCGGCAAGGATGAGAACACCCTTTTCGCAGACTTGCAGGGCGTCGTCTTCCTGAACCCTGATTACGGGGAAAGGGGCGGCGAGAAATACCTGCCCGCCGACGAGTACCTGTCCGGCAATGTGCGCCGGAAGCTGGCGGAGGTGAGAACAAAGGCGGAAACGGAGCCGCAGTACCTTCCCAATGTAGAAGCACTGGAAAAGGTACAGCCCGTGGACTTGACCGCCAGTGAGATCTCCGTGCGGCTGGGTGCCACATGGCTGAATCCGGAGTATGTCCGGCAGTTCATCTTTGAGACGCTGGACACGCCCCGCCGTGCACGGTGGGATATCAAGGTGCATTACTCCCGAATCACCGGCGAGTGGCGCATCGAGGGCAAGAGCAAGGATAGCTATAATGTCAAGGCGTACAGCACCTACGGTACGTCGCGGGCCAGTGCCTATGAGATCATCGAGAGCAGTCTGAACTTAAAGAATGTCCGTATTTTCGATTACCAGTACGACCCGGACGGACGGCGTGTAGCGGTGCTCAACAAAAAGGAAACAGCCATTGCACAGGGTAAGCAGGAGCTGCTGAAGGAGGCGTTTTCTGAGTGGATATGGAAAGACCCGGAACGGCGGGAGAAGATCTGCAAGGCGTACAACATTCTGTTCAACAGCAACCGACCCCGTGAATACGACGGCAGCCACATCAACTTTTCCGGCATGAATCCGGAGATCACCCTGCGGAAGCATCAGGTGAACGCCATCGCCCACATCCTCTATGGCGGCAACACCCTGCTTGCACACGTAGTGGGGGCAGGGAAGACGTTCGAGATGGTGGCGGCGGCGATGGAATCCAAGCGGCTAGGCCTGTGCCAGAAATCCCTCTTTGTGGTGCCGAACCATCTGACCGAGCAGTGGGCCAGCGAGTTCTTGCAGCTCTATCCTGCCGCCAATGTGCTGGTGGCCACGAAAAAGGATTTTGAAACAAAAAATCGCAAGAAGTTCTGCGGACGCATCGCTACCGGCGACTACGACGCCGTCATCATCGGACACAGTCAGTTCGAGAAGATACCTGTCAGCATCCAGCGGCAGCGTGCCATTCTGGAGCAGCAGATGGATGAGATCATCCTGGGCATTCAGGAGGCAAAAAACGCCCATGCGGAGAACTTCACCATCAAGCAGATGGAAAAGACCCGCAAGGGCTTGCAGAATAAGCTGGACAAGCTGAACGACCAGAGCCGGAAGGATGATGTGGTCACATTTGAGGAGCTGGGCGTTGACCGGCTGTTCATCGACGAGAGCCACTACTATAAAAATCTGTTTCTCTATACCAAAATGCGGAATGTCAGCGGTATCGCGCAGACCGAGGCGCAGAAATCCAGCGACCTTTTCATGAAGTGCCGGTACTTAGACGAGATCACAGGCGGACGGGGTGTGGTGTTCGCCACCGGTACGCCCATCTCTAACAGCATGGTGGAGCTATACACCATCCAACGGTATCTGCAAATGGGAGCATTGCAGGAGCAAGGCTTCCAGCATTTTGACGCATGGGCTGCCAACTACGGTGAAACGGTCACGGCTATCGAGCTTGCCCCGGAGGGGACGGGCTACCGTGCCAAGACCTGCTTTTCCAAGTTCAACAACCTGCCGGAGCTGATCTCCGTATTCAAAAATGTGGCGGACATCCAAACGGCGGATATGCTGAACCTGCCCGTGCCGGAGGCACACTACCACAACATCGCCCTGAAGCCGTCCGAGTATCAAAAGGAGATGGTGGCATCACTGGCGGAGCGGGCCGAGCAGGTACGCAACAAACAGGTGGACAGCAGCGTGGACAATATGCTGCTGATCACCAACGATGGCCGGAAGCTGGCATTAGACCAGCGGCTCATCAACCCTATGCTGCCCGCCGACCCGGAGAGCAAAGCGGTCAAGTGCGCGGAGACAGTATTTGATATCTGGCGGCGCACGGCGGAAAAGCACTCCACACAGATGATTTTCTGTGACCTGTCCACACCCAAGAGTGAAGGCGTTTTCAGCGTTTATGATGACATCCGCAGTAAGCTGGTGGAAATGGGCGTGCCGGAAAACGAGATCGCCTATATCCACGACGCCAAGACGGAGGCGCAGAAAAAAGACCTGTTCGCCAAGGTGCGCGCCGGTCAGGTGCGGGTGCTGTTGGGCAGCACCCAGCGCATGGGCGCCGGTACCAACTGCCAGCAGAAGCTGGTGGCATTGCACCATTTGGATTGTCCATGGCGGCCATCTGACCTTCAGCAGCGGGAGGGACGCATCATCCGGCAGGGCAACGAAAATGCCGAGGTGGACATTTACAGCTACGTCACCGAGGGCACCTTCGATGCCTACCTTTACCAGTTGGTGGAGCGGAAGCAGAAATTCATCGCGCAGATCATGACCAGCAAGTCGCCGGTGCGCTCTGCTGAGGACGTGGACGATCAGGCCCTCTCCTATGCGGAAATCAAGGCGCTGGCCAGTGGAAACCCTCTTATTAAAGAGAAAATGGATTTGGATATCGAAGTAACGAAGCTGAAGCTGCTGAAAAGCAGCCACCTCAGCCAGCGGTACGCACTGGAGGATGCCATCAGCAAGACGTTCCCTAAGTCTCTTGCTGAGACGCAGGAACGTCTCGCCGGGTACGGCGCGGATATTGCCGCAGTCAAGGCGCACACCGCGCCTAATGAGGACGGGTTTTCGCCCATGACGCTGGCGGGTAAGGTCTACACCGAGAAAAAGGCGGCTGGCGCGGAGCTGCTGTTGCTATGCCAGAATATGCTGACGCCGGAGGCGATGCAGATCGGCTCTTACCGCGGACTGACACTGGAGTTGTCCTTTGACAGCTTTTCACAGGAATACCGGCTGACCATGATCGGGCAGCTGCGCCATGTGGTGACGCTGGGTACCGATGTGTTCGGCAATATCCAGCGCATGGATAATCTGCTGGAATCGCTGCCCCTCAAGGAGCAAGCTTGCCGGGAAAAGCTGAGTGATCTGCATAGCCAGCTGGAAACGGCGAAGGTGGAGGTGTTGAAGCCATTTCCGCGTGAGGAGGAGCTGCAAACAAAGCTGGCACGGCTGGAGGAGCTGAACGCCCTGCTGAATATGGACAAGCGTGAGCCGGAGGTCGTAGCCGAAACGGAAGCACCGGATAATAGCCAGCAGTCTCCGACAAGAAAAACGACAGAGTTAGAAAGGTAGGTCAATATGGGATACCAGGAGAGTCTTCTTTATATTGAGCCGCAGTGGAAATTCGAGAAGCTGATACGTACATACGAGAAGGCAGAGCAGACCGGCTATTACCGTGTGGCCGGCGCAGAGCCGCGTTCCGTAGTCGTTCTCAAACAGCCTTTGGGCAGTATACCGGCAGGCAGGCGGCTGCTGTGGGTGTGCGGTGATCGGGGATTTCACAGCGTGGGCGGCGTGTTCGGCGGCGAGTGGAAAAGCAGGGCGCGTGTTCGCGTGATCCCAGTGGAGGAGGTGCTGCGGCCAGATGATTACCGGCTGGAGGGCATTGACCTGGACAGCGCCGCGCCCAGCGAGAACGCCTATATGCGGCGGTATAGCGTGGAGAACTATGCGCACCGTATGCGGGCAGGACTGGCAAGGTGAAATAGTTTGACAGCAACCGTAGACTTTGGTATGGTGCGCATGGTGATCGTGCTGCGTATGCTTGCGGGGCGCGCAGCCGGGAAAGGAAACTTCTGCACGGAAGTTCCCTTTTTCACGAAATAAAAATAGGGAACAAAACGGGCGCTCACTAATGCAGAAAGTTCCCTATTTGGAAAAGTGTGGTTTTGTCACAAGGGGCATGACGACGAATCAGGGAGAACCTGATGCTATAATAAAAGTGGACACGGAGGGGTAGAAAAAGCCTGTCCGTGGAGTATCATAAGGGCGAGTATTCTACCGGAAGGGAGCTCGTCTTTATGTCTAAACACTTGAATCCGTTGG
>ERZ779898.281-NODE-281-length-25541-cov-3.072471_pt1 | contig 25541 bp, 20 predicted proteins | sample MGYA00511902_ERZ779898 | MGnify/ENA primary metagenome ERZ779898 (study PRJEB29588, sample SAMEA2144588) | human gut metagenome | biome: human gut; feature: human-associated habitat; material: faeces | place: Denmark | collected 2008/2010 ...
TATACTGCATCAGTGCTGCAGCTATTCCGATTACAAATAATGCTATAATGATTATCCCTACTATGTTTTTCTTTTTCATTCTTCTTTTCCTTCTAAAGTATATAATTGTTATATTTTAATTCTTTCGCCTATCTTTAATGAACTAAGATTATTCTGTTACTGCATTTTATTCATCCCACATTTCTGCTGACAAATTCCATTCTTCCTTCGGAAAATTGATATTAGAAAGTTCTCGTCCCGTTTCAAAATCTTTTGTCACTATATTAACTGACCAATTATCATTTCCATTAAGTATCTGATATATTTCAATTTCCTCCAGCAAACGCATTATATTATCCATAACTTTCGTAGCATGTGCATTAATTGATACATCAGCTTCAATCATCGTATAATTCTCTGATACAGAAAATTTATACAAATCTTCTCCATCAGCCGATAATACTGTTTTATGAATAACCGCCTCTGTATTGCCAATCCAATCTTCTTTCTGCTGTTCCGTCATTTCTGCTATTATATTATCTTCCTCATCTATATAACCATATTTACAATATCCCGATTCCCTTAATGCTATAATGTATGACCTTTCATCTGTAGTGATATTAGGTATAACAAATTTCTCCAATCCCTTATTATCATAATTTTTATAATAATCCCTTGTCAGGTCATAATTTTCATTTATCTTTTTTATTTCTACTCCGAACGGATTCTCATCCGCACTTAATACTACTGTCTCCGGTTCTTCCCCAACCTCTGGCTGTTCCAATGCTGTCTGTTCTCTTTTATACTGCATCAGTGCTGCAGCTATTCCGATTACAAATAATGCTATAATGATTATTCCTACTATGTTTTTCTTTTTCATTTTTCTTTTCCTTCTATATTTTCAAAATATATGTTCCTTATCATTCGTTTGTTTTTACTTTTTCCCACATATCTGGTGATAGACGAAATTTTTCTTTTGGAAATTGAATATTCATCATCTCTTTCTGTGTTTCCATATCATTTACCATAATATGAATCGACCACTTCTCATTGCCATTAAAAATCTGATATAGTTCAGAATCATAAATTAATACTATAAGTGCTTCTCCCACTTCATCAATCAATGCACTTTGGTCAATATCCAACTTGATAACTGTATAATCATCTTCAACTGTAAATTTATATAACTCTTCGCTTTCCAGTGAATTCAGCTCTTCATCGATTTCATCTATGGCTCTGTCGATCCATTCTTCTTTTTGCTTTTGAGTCATCTCAATATATACTACTTGCTCTTCTTCATCTAGCCAGGCATACTTGCAATATCCTGATTCCCGCAATTCTACGATATATTCTCTTTCATCTGTAAAAATCCCTGTTATTTTAAATTCTTCCAATCCTGTATCATCGTAATTTTTATAATAATCCCTTGTCAGGTCATAATTTTCATTTATCTTTTTTATCTCTACTCCGAACGGATTCTCATCCATACTTAATACTATTGTCTCCGGTTCTTTCCCGACCTCTGGCTGTTCCAATGCTGTCTGTTCTCTTTTATACTGCATCAGCGCTGCAGCTATTCCGATTACAAATAATGCTATAACAATTAACCCTGCCACATTCCTTTTCTTCATGTTTAAGCTCCTCTTTTATCAGGAGAACTGCCTGTTTTTTACAGGCAATCCTCCCAACTTATTTTTGCAATTATCCTCTAACTGCTGCTGCACCCTGTGCATCATCATCCTGTCTGTTCTGCATGTAACTCTGGATGAAATCAGAAATGCTCTGGATAGCATCTCTTGCATTTTCAAGTGCCGGTTTGTACTCATCTTCGAATCTTTCGATAAATGCATCTGCTGTCTGGTTAGTCCAGCCACCCTGTAATTCCCCATTCATCTTTACCAAAGCCTGAATTACCTCATCCAGTGCTTCTGCCTGATTCGCATAAACACTAACTCCTGATGTAAGTACCTCATAATCCACTTTGTTTACTGCCATTTTTCTTTTCCTCCTTAAATTTTTTATGGTTAACTGCTTTGCAGTATCCATCAACTTAGTTTTACGGTTTTTAATTTTGTCAGTTCATTCTCACAAATATAGAATGCATCACATGGTTCAATTGGTTTTGCGTATTTCTTTGCCACACTGATTGAAATATCACACATTTTAATATTCGCTGCATCTTCAAATATAAGATATCTTCGATTATCTTTCACTACTTTTAACAGCTCCGGTGCATTAAATGCAATATTGGCATTTTCTACATTTGTCATCAAAATAAATATTTTCATGGTGCGGTATTTTCCTAACCAGCTTCTGATAGCGGCAATTTCCTGCTTATTTCCGCTTATATCTGCAATGGCATCTGCACTCTCAATGATAAGTACAATCCATGGCTCATCCTCCAGTACATCAAGTTGTCCTTCCGAGAACTGCTCATAGCGCATCTGTACTCTCTGATCAATCTCATCAATTACTGTCTGCAATGTTTCTGATGTATTCACATACAGTGCCGTCTTAGGATGAAACTCATACTCACCCCATTTACGGGTCATATCATCTAAGATATATAATTCTGCCTCGCCAAAGCCATTTTGTAATACAGACTCTATAAAATATTTTGCAAAAATGTCCTTGCCCTTTTCTTTTTTACCGGAAAGGGTCAACATTCCACCGGAAGTAAAATCGATTGCATCCGGTAATACCGTGTTATAATCCAATCCCAATACCACACTGCCCTGCTTCTGATAGGATGGATATACCTTCTGTATATATTCGGCATTCAGTTCCTTTGGTATCTCCGGAATCACCCGTGCCTTCTGACCGGCATATTTTCCATTCTGCATTTCTACAAATTTCCGGATTTCCTGTACTCGTTCAAATTCTTTCTCTCCTTCAAAGGATAAGTACATCTGACATTCAAATATATTTTTATTTATCTGAACCAGACTGCGTCCCGGTATATCCGGAAGCTTCATTCTGCAGCCCTCAAACATCATTCCATATTCGGATGTCTCATTACAGAACAGCGTAATTCTTCCTTCAAAGTTATTTAAATAGCGATATCCTATGCCCGAAGTCTGTGCGTTTGCAACAACAAATGAAATTCCTACTGCAATACCATCTCTGCACAACGGAAGCAGATAATCCTGATCCTGAAGATACATTTCCTTTAAAGCGGTCAGATTATCTATGAAAACAATAATCTGCGGTAAATCTGTTTTTCCCGTTTCCTTATATGCAACAAAGGAGCTGACTCCTGCCTCTGCAAATCTCTCTTTTCTGTTCTTTACTTCTGTATTTAACAACTTAAAAAGATTTTTTAGCTTCTCATCATCGGAAACACATACCACACCACCGCAATGATTTAATTCTGCAAAATTTTTAAGAATCATCGAGCCAAAATCAATCATATACATATTTACTTCTGATGGTGCGTAATTACCTGCTATACTTCGAATAATGGTCTGCAATACATTGGTCTTTCCACATTGTGCTGAACCGATAATCATATAATTCTGTGATGTAACATTCAGATTCAACGCCTCCTGCAACTGTCTGTCCGGGTCGTCCAGCAGACCGACTGTCGCATAAATTTCCTCGGTATCTCTTCTTGCAGAATCTGTATAATACAGAATTTCCGGCAATGGCGGCATACAGATATCCGGCAGCTTTGTAATATGTTCTTTTTTACAATAAGCGGCAATATATTCTACAATTGCTTCTAACTGATTCTTATTATGTGCATCCTTCCGTTTCTCTTTTTTCTTCTGATATACCACTTTACGCATTCCGGCAAAATTAAGCTGACTGATTTGAAACTCTTTGCTTCCCTCTGTATCTTCCATCGTAGCCGGTGCCCCGCTATAGGCAGATTGAAACAATTCAAAAATTTCATTGTTTCCAACCTGAAGATATGCCCGTCCTGGCTCCTTAATCTCTGCTGCCAGCGGTGTCTTTAAAACCTCATTACTATCTTCTTTCGACTGCACTTTCAAGCACAGCTTGAATTTAGAGTTTGACCAAATCTGTCCGTCCACTACTCCACTCGGTTTCTGTGTTGCAAGAATCAAATGGACACCAAGACTTCGTCCGATTCGTGCCGCACTGATTAATTCCTTCATAAAATCCGGCTCTTCAGCCTTTAATTCTGCAAACTCATCCACGATTATTACAAGATGTGGTAAAGCAACGGTAACTCTCTTTTCTTTATACAGTTCTATGTATTTATCAATATGATTTACGCCTGCTTCTGCAAAGAGGTTCTGTCTTTTCATCAATTCTGCCTTGATGGATTTTAAGGAACGCTGTACCTCATTTCCATCAATATTGGTAATTGCGCCAATTAAATGAGGCAGGTCTCGGAACTGATTTACCATTCCACCACCTTTAAAATCAATTATGACGAAGCCAATTTCATAGGGATGAAAAATTGTTGCTGCCGACAAAATATAACTTTGTAAAATCTCACTCTTTCCGGAACCTGTTGTTCCTGCCACCAGACCATGCGGTCCATGAGCTTTCTCATGCAAATTAAGTGTAACGATTTCATCCTTGGCATTTACACCTAATGGGGCTGCCATAGATTTAAATATCTGTGACTCCTGCCAGCGCTGTGCCAGATTTAAATCTTCAACCGTAAATATATGCAGCAATTCATATAATGTAATATTTTTTCTAAGTGAATTCTCAAGGCTTATTTCTTCGCAATAAACCGGGGCAAGCTTTTCTGCCACATCTGCTGCCTGCTTATCGGTTATGGTATGATATTCAAATTGTTTTATCTGATTTCCATCCTCTGCCTTGCAGATGACTCCTTCACTTTCTGAATGTAATTCTATAATTTCATCACAATGCAGCGGCAGTTCCTCTGCACTGTTTTCAAAAAATACAAAAGTCATTCCAAGCTCTGATGCCTGCTCGATGTAGCGGGATATCGGATGATTCTTTATGCCGAATTCATTTTCCACAAGTACAATTCCATAGTATGGGATTTCTTCTGTCTGCTCCCGATAAGTCAGTTCCCGGAACAGACTCTCAAAAATATTATTTTTACTTTCATTATCGAAAACAATATTTCTTATTCCACCGGCATTCATAAGATGTGGCAGGAAGCGTGCCCACTGATACCTTTTTTCATCATCCACCAGCATATAGAGCCGGACATCTCCATAGTAATGACGAACCGCAATATCTATTACGATATTCTTAAACATTCCATACAAAGCTTCTTTCGTGCCAACAATACCAATTGCATTAGAATCTTTCATATCTGAGCAAATCGGTGCTCCGTCAATATGTTCAAAAAGCTGATAGATTTTTTCAGGCATTTCCGTCAGCTCATCTCCAACCTCCAACCGCTCCTGTTTCTTATAGTCAATCGGACGGCTGGATGCAATGGTTCCCTGTCCCAGATATATATGTAAAAAGTCTTCATCCTCCCTGGTCTTTTCAAACAGCCTTCTGTCAAAATGCATTGCCGTATCTATATCCTGCTGCACATTACAATACATTTCATTTAAGCTATCCAGTTCTTCCTGTCTTTCTGTTGCTACTTCTAACTTTTTCTTTTCAATATAATTGGTATATTTACGAATACGTTCTGCGCATTCCCGTTTATATTGTTTTCTTCCTGAAACAAATCCCAGAATTGAAGTTACAATACCAAGTCCCATAGAACATATACTGAAAATAATATAAGAACCTCCGGAAGTATTCATAACTCCGCGGACAACAATCATCAGCGCCAGCATTGCCACTGTTGGCATTAATGTCAAAACAATATTATTCTCAGGTTTTTTCGGAATTGCCGGTGCATCTAGGATTTCAATCTTTTCATCGGATAACTGCTTTTTTATTCTGGTATTCCGATTAAACAGCGGATAATGGAAATTATTCGTATGTGTACTGACTTCCTTCATCTCACCATTTGCGACCTTCAGATTTTCCCTGTCAAAAAATATCTTTCTGTCCTTATAATAAAAATGAAATTCTGCAACGGAAAAGAAATCACTGTCTTTCAATTCTGTCTTGTTCATCAGCTTTCTGCCATTCAGATATACACCATATTCTGAAACAATCTCTTCCAATTGACACTGTGTACCATTTAAAGTAAGTCTTATCTTGCTGTCGCTGCTGAATTTGCTATTTAAAATAATATCCGCTGTCGCATCAGTCGCAATATCTATCGTTCCGGTAATTTCCAGATAATAGTTATAGTCCGGCACTCTGGCTTCAAAATCAATTAAAAAGCGTAATTCAAATGCTTCATTTCCCGTTGATGCATAACAGACAGAAAGCACATCCCCATGCCTTACCTCTGTTGACAGAAGCTTTCGCATATCACCCCTGCTAAAATAAACATCATCTGAGCACTCTAAGTTCCAGCTTTTTCCATTTTTTCTAAACTCCATTTCGATTCCGGTAAAAAACGCTTCCGGATTCAATCGAAATTCACAGGATGAACCTGTTCCCAATTTAACCCGGTCCATATCCGGCTGAATCTCAAATTCCTTATACACTGTTCTGTTGCTGATAATTACTTTGTATTGATATTCCATCTTTAGTCTCTCCGATAAATAATATGTGAACCGTTTCGAATTCCAAATTCTTTCAGTGTTTTATTTCCACGTAAGAATACAATTGGATTCTCTGCTGCCAGATAACAGTTAAAAATATCATCTGTATCAATTCCCAGATCATATGCTTCATTTAATGCAAGCACCAGATCATTTGCTGTGATTCCCAGTGGAATTTCCAAATCAACATGTATCTTTTTATCCTGACTAATAAATTCAACAACTGCCTTCTCGTCCATATTTCACTACCCCTAAATAAACATATAGGAAAGTTTTTTTATTCCTTCCAATGCTGCCAATTGTTCCGCTGTACCAAGCGGTGTTTCTGCCTCATATATCTTTTCCTTAACCGGAAACTGTGCCTGCAGTTCTGACTGCATATAACAATTCATCTCATCTCCACGATAGCGGTTCATGATAACCAGATACTTTTCATGATCCCGGAAATCGAGATTTTGCATAATATATTCCATTTTGCAGGTTGAAATTGCATCCTGCATGGTAATCAGCAATACTTTATCTGCTTCCTGAAGCAATTGCACTCTGTTTGCTTCATATCCTGCCTCAATATCCACAATAATAAAATCGTATTCTTTACTTTCCCTGGCTCCACGAATTAAATTCAGATATATATCGTATGATAAATTTCTGGCATCCAATGTTGATAAAAATGGCGGTATATAAGAAAATCCTTCTTTTCTGATAAAGGAACGGATATTCTGGTATATGTGTCCCGCATCTTCTTTTATTGCACGATATCCTTCATTCGGCATTCCGCTCTTATCACTCAGGTAAAAGAAAAATGCCTGTATTGCTTCTGTATTTACATATAAAATTCTTTTATGCTTCTTTGCCAGGCACTCCGCTAATCCGACGGAAAGACTTGTCTTTCCCGTTCCTCCGATTGCCGAATACAGCGCGATAATTGTAGTCTCTCTTTTTCCGGACTCTTTTCCTTCTAACCGCTCCTGACTCTTATAAGTCAGTTCATTGTATAACTCTTTGATGCCATAATACTTATAAACTCTTGATACCGATAATTCTTCGGTTCTGCCCTGTTCCTGATGTTCTGATAAAATAAACAGATTCTGAATATCCTGTCTTTGCAGCGCATTGGTATATAAATTTTCATTTACCGCTACAATTTCTGCTGTGACAGGGTTTGAAAAAAACTGTTCAAAATATTCCGGGTCAGAAATTATCTCAAGCTCTGCTCTGTCTCCCAGTTCCACCAGAAACTTATTTTCTAATTCTGCCAGATATGCTGTATCCATATCTGCAATTACAATCAATGGTTTACTCATCTTTTTATCCTCGCGCCACAAATTCCAGATTTGCTATTCGAATTCTGCTTCCATCCTGAATTTCAAGAGGCTCTGTCATCGTAACTTTCTTTCCATTCAAAAATGTTCCATTTGAGCTTCCCAAATCCTGAATATAATAACTTCTATTTCGAACCAGAATCTTGCAGTGTACCCGGCTGACTGCCGGATTTCCGGTTATTTCACCATCCACTTTATCCCTGCTTTTACCCAGTACAAAATCCTTATCTGTTATATGAAAAACAAATCTACCATCTAAGGACTGAATGGTGAGCTGCTTTGGTGTTTCGGTATTTTCTATTACCGCCGGATTCTGTGTTGCTGCTTTTGGTATTGTAAGATTCGGCATTTCAAACTGTGCTTTCAGTTCATTCTCAAAAGTATTTTTATTCTTGGTCACTCCCGGAATCTGAATCGGCAAATAAATAATCTTTACTTCTTCTGTAACCGGATCCACATAAATGTTATCCAGCCGGTTATCTACATAAGCAATATCCAAAAAACCTAAATTAATAATCTGCGTAAATGCATCCAGAATCCGTGCTATCATACGTTCCTTCACTTCCGGTGTTGCATTTGCAAGTACCGTTTCTGCTGTCACATATTCTTTCGTAAAATATACCAGTTTTATTTTTCCGTTATATTTCAACCGATGGCATTTTAACAGATATGTCTCTTCCAGATTCTGCATTACTTTATAGCCGATATCGTAGAATAATTCATTATTCTCCAACAGGTACGCAATTCCCATTCCATGTTCTTCTTCTGTTACCTGTTTTCCTAAAAATTCTTTCACTTTATTCTTTCTTGCCTTTCCTAATCTTCTAACTTAAATTCAAATTCTTCATCTGCAAGCCGTATGATATCTCCGTCACACAGTTCCACTTTGCAATCCGGTTCTAACATTTCTCCTTTTAAGAAGCTGTGATTTGTAGACCTCTGATCTACTATTACAAAGTTTCCATTTTGTTTATAGATAACTGCATGTTTCCGGCTGATTGCTTTATTGTCACTCAATACCAAGTCATTCTCTGCTGACTTTCCAATGGAAAATATCGTTCCGGGAATCGAAAAATATTCTCCCGTTTTCAGCCGGATAATTCCTGCCGCTATACTTCCTTCATCTAAGAGAACCGTTCCATCCTCCTCATCTAAAAGTGTGGTTCCATCTTCTTCTGTTAAAACTGTAGTTTCCGGTTCATAAGCAGGTTCTATTTGTGCAGAAGGCGCATAATGCTGCCTATTTGCAAGCTGTGAACTTGCAATAAATCCGCTTTTCCCACTCTCTGTCCGCTTTATCTCCTGATATATCTGCGGATATCTTTTTAATATATACTGCTCAATATCTTCTATCCGATAATTTGCAGTATCAGCAATAAAGTCTAAAAATGCCCGGGATTCCTTTCCCAGTTCCAGGTCATCTGATTTTATTTCTTTCACCATTTTTTCCAGAAAATTATATACATTAATGTTGCTCTCTCTGCTTAATAATGGCTCATATAGGAAAAACAGTTCTCCTGTTGTTTCTTTTACAAAAATAATTTCTGTATCCAGGACAAGATTAGGCAGATAAAATTTATATAATTCTATCTTCTTTATCATTTCTACAACCTGGGCAACAATACTGTAAAAACGATGAACATTTAATCCTTTTCTGATATAGCGGCTCAATGAAACAGACTGTGGCGCAGTATATATAATTCGATGCTTTCCCTCCATTGCAGGACGGAATAGCCCCGGTAATAAATTCTCCTGAAAAACCGCCAGTTCTCTTTCATTTACCGGAAGCTTTTTCATGCTCTTTTGTGTTATTTTTATCAAATTCTTTTGTGCTGAAATGCTATACTTTGCCACTATCTATCCCTCTATTCTGTTTCAGTTTTTACGTTTAATATGAACTGTCCGCTTTCTGCGAAGTCCTGTAAATACTCCGGTTCCAACACCAACAACGGCAACTCCGCATACAATAGCGATAACAGCCGGTGTATTATTCAATAACCTTATCAGGGAATTGGTTGATACCAGCAAATCGGCTATCTCACAGTCCACCTCATTGCCTGCTGCATCCTTTGCACTTATGGCTACTGTCTGCCGCTTATCGGATTCCGGAATCGAAAAACTAATATCATCCCCATCCTGTGTATAGGAAAGTGTCTGTCCGTTTAATGTAACCTTAATATCCTGCAATACCAGATTATCGATAACCGATACTGTTGCTTCATAATTCTGCGTATTGTAACTCTGTCCCTCTTCTATATTAATTGGCACAATCACCGGTGCTGTTCCATCCACGCCAAATCCAATCTCTGCCTGCTTGGATTCATTAATATTCTCGTTGATATTACCGGCATTATCCTCTGAGTAAACCGTAACCAGGTAGGAACCGTCTCCCTGAAAAACTGATTTGTCTATCTTATAGGTATACTGGCTCCAGCTTCCGTTTCCACCCACTGAAGTAATGGTATAATCCGTTCCTTCTTCCAGATTTTTCGGCTCTCCATTTGCAGAAACCGTAATTTTAATGGTATCCATGGAAAGACTGTCCACATTTGTCTCTGTCAGCACAATATCGATTGGTTCCTTAATATAAGTACCTTCTATTTCTTTCAAAGAATCATCCAATACATAAACCGAGCCAAATCTGTTTACCGAAAATGTAATACTCTGTTCTGTCTCATTTCCTGCAAAATCAATTTCTCTTGCGGTCAACGTATAAATATCGTCTACATCCTGTTCATGTGCAAAATCAGAGAAAGTAAAGGTCTGTCCATTTTCTGTCTGAGCAAAGGTGCCATCATAATGAACAATTCCATGATTTGCACCTGATAATTCTATGGTTGCAGCGCCTTCATTATAATTTGTATCTGAAAATTGAACGATCGGCATGACTACGTCATTATTCGCAGAATCATTTTCGATACCGGAGATTTCAATTACAGGCTCTGTCTTATCAATGACAAACTCTGATGTACTGCTTTGAACCGCTGCATTTCCGGCTTCATCCATTGCATCAACTGTAAATGCGTAATTTCCATCTACTGCAAAGGATATGGTTGCCATATGCACATCACCATCCGTTGTCCAACCGGACAATGCCGGGAAAACTGTTGTCTGTCCATTATCGGCAGCTGTTCCATGCACTTCAATTCGTCCTGCATCAAAATTATGCTCCGTTACTTTAATCGTAGCCGTTCTATCCTGTGCATAATAATTTCCATTGGCTGCCTGCCCATCCATTGTCACTTCAATTACAGGATTCGTCCGGTCAATGGTAAATGTCTGCTCCGGGAAAGTTGTTGCATTATTTCCTGCCCGGTCCCTGCCACTCATCGAAAATCTGTAATCATCATCTGCTGCAAATGTTACCGTTGCCATATGCACACTGTTATCCGGACTTCCTTCCTCTGTATATTCTGTCCACCCTGAAATCTGTGCCTCTGCGCCATGGGTGCTTATAAGATTCCATGCAATATCATTCTCATCAAAATTTCTTTCTCTCACGGTAACTGTTGCAACTCTTACATCCTTATATACCGATGTATATATGCTGTCCGGTGCAATATCATTGTAGGATATACTTATCTCCGGAGCTGTTTTATCAATACTTATAGTTACTGCTTTTTCCGTCACATTTCCTGCACAGTCTGTCACCTTTACATTTACAACAATATCATTGCTGTTATGAAATACCGGAATCTGTCCGCTCACACCTGTAACCAGATTTCTGTCTGCTGTTGTAATCTTCCATGCTTCATCCGATATTGCTCCGTTATTATCAACTGTCACTATGCCATTTCTGTTGTTTCCTGTATCATATGGTGCATTTACTGACCATTCTATGGATCGAATTCCAGCATAAGGATCTTCTATACTTACTGCAACTGATGTATCAGATGCATACAATGGATTCCCTTTTCCATCTGTTGTATCTGTCTTCTCCGGCTCTATTACTACATTACGATTGCTTTCATGTGCTTCCGACCGTTCCAGTAAAATACCCACTGATTTATAATAATCCAAAGACACATTTCCCACATTGTCCGTTGCCTTTAAATAAATGTATCCCTTAAATTCAGCCTGAATTGGGATTCTGATAACAGCATCTTCTCCGGGTCTTTTTCTGCATTCTACCGTTACTTCTTTCTCTTCCGTTCCATCCGCATCTGTCAGATGATATGAAATACTTTGGATTCCTGCACCGGTATTTCCATCACTTACTGTTATTTCCGCAGTAACATCTGTATTGGCATAATATCCATAATTTCCGGTATCACTTACTGTTTCCTTTGATGCACCAATCACCTGAAAATCCGTAACAACCGGTGCTTGATTTTCTTTATGCACATGAATTGTTTTCGTATAGACATCTTTCTCATCTACATTTGCGGTTACCGCAATTTTAATTTCATAATCACCATCTCCAACGGCAGAAACCTGTGACGTGGAAATTACAAATGTATCCTTTGTTGTCATTTCCTGCTGAACATCTTTATAGATTCTGTTGGCATCTGTTAAGCTTTTTCCATTCTTGTCTTCTGTCAATGACGTTCCATTGATGGTAACATTTACTGAATTCAATCCTGATTTTTTCTGTTCTATCGAAAAATTTATGGTTTCATCCTGCTTCTCGTAATATGTAGTAACTCCTTCCATATTGGTATCCACATAAAAATGCGCAAGGTCTGCCTTTATTTCCGGCACTGTAATATCATGCACAATCTTCGCACCATTTGCGAAGCTGCCATAATTTTCCGGTGCCATTGTATTTCCAACCTTATCCGTTGCAGATGCTGTTATCTTATTTTCTGCCGTATCGGAAAGTGTTATTGTAAATGTGGCACTGTTACTGCTGTCCACATTCTTAGTTGCTTTTGCTACGCCATCCTGATATATGGTAATCGACTTTACGCCGGATTGTTCATCCGCTGTCTTTACTGTAAATGTGACTTTTGCATCTCTCGTATAATATACATTTCTCTTTTCAATCAATGACGGTGCCTGAATGTCTGTAATAACAGGTGCACTTTTGTCCACCTGATATCCTCTAATTACCGGCCCGTCCACATTTACATTGGATGCCTTATCTACACCATAGAGATAAACCTCCGTATCTTCCTGCGGCACCACATCTATCTGAATGGAAAATGTTCCATCCTCTGTTCCGGCTGCCACATGTTCTTCCTCTGCCAGTATTTTATCTTCTGTCAGTGGTTCTGTTGACCATACCACCCGGTCTGCTCCCGAAAGATAATTGGAGCCTTCCGTTCCTGCATCTGTTACATTTCCGGTAATAACAATATTATCTTCCTTGCCTGTAATCCATGTTTTATATCCGTTCTCTACTGCTTTTCCATTCTCTGTAACAGTTACTTTCGGCGGAACTGTATCAAAAATAAATGTAACCGGTTTCTTTAGTTCATAGCCTATCTGGTTGGCAAAAATATTCCACGGACTCTCCAATTCCCAGATATTGTTTATAGTCTTTTCTGAATCCAGTATCTTATTCTGCTCATAATCTCTTACCCAGAAAGCTCCCAAAACTGACTTCTTCTCGTTATTAAAAGAAATTGATTTTCCGCTTTTGCTTTTTATCGTAACTGTCTGTCCTTTTGAGATGCTGTAGGTTATCCCATCCTCTGATACTTCTCTGGTATTTTCATCCTGCGCATTAGAAAAGACAATCTCTATATCATCCGGGAATTGCGCTTCCTGTTCCACTTCTGCCTGTTCAAAACTTACTGTCAGTGCTGCATCCTCTTTTAATGACGGAAGAGATACTTTTCCTACTGTATCTTCATCCTGTAAAATCGTCAGTTCACCGTCATTCCAGGTTGCTGATTTTATAATATATCCTGGTTTTGGAATAATTTTTACATTTTCAAAGGTATCTCCATATTTGCAGTCTATTTCTTCTGATTTGTTATAAGCTGTATCACCAATCTGAATTCCGCCGCCTTCTGAAAGTTCCAACTTTATTTTCACTTTCTTAAGCACAAAAGAAATCTGCTCGGAATAAGATAATTTTTCCGTGGTGCAGGAAAATGTTTTATAATAAATATCATTTTCTTCATCATAGGTATAATCATCCGGTTTCTGGTTATTTTGAAATTCATATCCGGCATCTCTGTCCGGTTTAACCTCTATGCGGTAATCATTTTCTGCATTTACATTATATTTTTTTACACCCTGTGCCGACTCAGATGGTGTACATTCTTCTTCCCCATCCTCTTTGATTTTATATACGGTTACGCTTCCACCGGAAAAATCACTCTTTCCATCCGTAACTATATTCAAAGTCATTTCCCCTGTTGTTTTCTGTGCTTCTGCTTTAAATCTGAAAAAATTATTATCTTCCGTGCAGGAAAAAGCATACTGATATCCTTCCCCTTTTTCTTCGAAATCATTTTCTTCATCTAAAACAATTTTATAATCTTCCTTCGGCTGTACCTCAATCAAATAATCCTTTCCAGCTTCCAGTTCATCGGTATAAAAAATCTTTGTATCCTTCTCTGTATCACTGTTCTGTGTATCTTCCTCTAACTCTTCCCATGGCAGTTCAACATTCTCTGTGCCATCCTTAGATATTTCCTTTACTGTAATTTCAGCCCCATCTGCATTTATAATCTCACCTACAATTGCATACTCTGTCGGTTCTTCCACTGCTGCTCTTGCATCTCCCACCGGTACTACACTCAATGTGACTACAACCGCAAGTGTCAATGCTAATATCTGCTTCCATTTCTTCATAAGTCTTCCCTCTTTCATTCTCTTTCCTATAAGTTTTTCATTTACTTATATTGTCTCATTCGTATGAATTTCCATAACATCCTCTAACAAAATCAGTCCATCATTCTCCGATATATTCTGTTCTTCGTTACTCAGCAATACTGTACCTTCTTCCAACAGAGTTGTCTCATCTTCCAGTACTGTTGTTTTCTCATCCTCTGCTGCCGGAATTGTTCTAGATACCGCTTCCTCTTTTACCGGATATTCATTTTTTATCGGCACTCTTCTTCTGTTTGCTTCCTTCCGATTCTGCTCACGAATTTCTTTCATCTGCTTTGCTGCTGTTTTTCCACTTACTTCACCATGCAGAGAAATAATGTCAAAACTGAAAAACAAAATAATTGCAATCAGTAAAAAAATCGCTGCCAGTCCAAATCCTATCCATGAAATAATCTGATATATCATTGTATTCATGCTCCTATTGTTCACTATATGCATTTTTTATTGCATCCTGCGCCGCATCTTTACGTTCTAATATCTGCTGCTTTATTTCATCAGTCTTATCCGTTGTTGTATCCACGGCATCGGTTCTGTCAAGGACATCCTGATAAAACGCTTGTATCCGGCTCTCTTCGATTCCATCTGATTTAAACTTTCTGGCATAATTTTCGATTGAATTCAAACACAGTTTGTATACTTCAAGATTTACAATCTCGCTGTCTTCACCATCTACAATCTCCAGTAAATCTTCCAAATTCTGAAAGTACGGTGCATAGGTTCCCTTATCCGATGCTTCCTCAACATTCAATGTCACATCTCTTGTAAACTGACCAATTTCTTTATATACCTGTGTAATCAGATGATAATCCGATTCTTCGCTTCCATAATCATACGCATCTGAAAACCACTGAACAGAACTCTTTATTCTTGTTATCTGGTTATCACTGGTATCTGTTTTCCCATAATCATAGTAATACCAGTACAATCTTCCTATTTCATAGGCTAAATCTGCATAATCATCCTGTTCCCGAAGTCCGCTCAAATTATTATTGATTTTCTTTTTAAATTCATTCTCTTCTTCTACCGTAAAAACCGCATCATCTTTAAACGCAGCAATAAGACCTAAATAGGCCTTTGTATCTGTCGTTTTGAAACCAACCGCTTCTAAATATATTTCTATTTTTTCTTCATCTGTTGCTGATTTTTCTGCCTGTAACAGCAAATTATCGTAATCATTATTTTTTACATGTCTTTGTAGAAGCTGCCCGGAAATGCCAATTCCCAGACTCACTACTGCAGCCAGCAGCATTCCATAGAATGTATATAACTTTTTCTTCTGCTTCTTCTGATATGTCTCATCCGCTTCCTCATAATGCAAAATTGCATATAGAAGTTCTGCACATGACTGATATCTTTCTTCCGGGTTAATTCTGGTACATTTTAAAATAATACTTTCCAGTCCTGATGACAGATTCGGATTCCAATAACGAATCGGATAAATCTCATAAGGCGGCTCACAGGGATTCTTTCCGGTCACCAGATGATACAATGTCACTCCCAGACAATAAATGTCGGTTCTCTGGTCTGTCTGTCCCTTTCCTCCGAACTGCTCCGGAGCTGCATATCCTTTTGTTCCAAGGCTGACGGTATCCTCCAGATTGTGTTCCTTATATTCTCTTGCAATCCCAAAATCAATCAGCTTTATATTTCCGTTTGGCTGCAGCATGATATTTGCCGGTTTCATGTCTCTATATATAATTGGCGGATTCTGCATATGTAAGTAATCCAATACTCCGCACAATTCTTCTGCCCACTCAATTACAGTTTCCTGTGGCTGAGCACCATCTCTCTCCAGCACCTTATTCAGTGGTTCGCCTTCTATATAGTCCATTACAACATAGATAACATCCTCTTTATCTATGATATCTACAATTCTAGGCAGACAGGGATGATCCAGTTTTTTCATCATATTAGCTTCCGCAATGGCTGACTGTACGACTACTTCATTATTCTTATCCCGTGCTCGTTTTTTAATTTCTTTTACCGCCCATTGCTTATTCAGATTCTTATCCATTGCAAGATAAACCTCTGACATACCGCCTTTTCCAATCAGCTTTAATATTTCATACTTCCCCTCAATCAATGTACCTATTATTGCCACAATAATTTTTCCTCTTTAATCTTCTGTACTTTTACCTATATAAATAACCGTGATATTATCCGTTTCTCCACGCTTCATATTTAATTGAATTAACTGATGAAGTTTTTCTTCTATCTGACCTTTAGAATTCCATTCCGAATTACTCAGTGCCTGATATATTTCTAGTTCCGTTATCTTATGCCAAAAACCATCTGAGCATAATAAGAAGCTGCTTTCATTTTCCACTTTGCCTTCCACAAAATCCGGCTTCACATTTTGCGATGCTCCGATACACTGTAACAGCACATTTCTCCGTGGGTCTGTTAATGCTTCCTCTTCTGTCATGTTTCCTCGTTTTATCTCTCTTGCCACAAAGGACTGATCCTCTGTCAGCTGCACAAGTGCCGAATCTATTCTGTATGTCCGGGAATCTCCCACCTGCGCAATTATATACTGTTTATAATCAATTAACAGAATTACGGTCAGGGTTGTCCCCAATTCTACCTCATGTTTTTTCCCGTAATTCCATATTTTTCCATTCAAATTTACAATCAGATTTTCCCACTGTTCTTTTATCAAAGATACCTTCCCGTCTGTATATGGCAATGTTTTCATAAACCAGTCAGAAAACCCCTGCACTACAGTTGCACTGGCAAGTTCTCCCTTGCTTAAGCCTCCCATGCCATCACACAGCACTGCCATGCAGACTGTCTTATCCTTTACCACTGCTATCTTCACGCATAAGCTGTCCTGATTGACCTTTTTCTTCGTTCCAATATCAGTTCCGTAAGCTGTAATATATGTATTCATCCTTCAGTCCTTCCAGAAACAGACAAATAAATACTTTCTCTCATTGTCCTATATTAAATTGTTTTATAAATTGTTTGGGATATCTGCCGGAGAATTCCGACATATATGAACTTTCTTACTCTAAAATAAGATAAATATTATTTTCATAGCTCATACTCCCGCTGTTTCTTCAACAACCACTTAATAGCTTAATCATTTTACCTTTTTCTGTCAATAAGCATTTTGTATAAAACATCTCATCATATTTGTATAATTTTCACAAAAGCGAATTATATAACTTTTACATTTCATTATGTACTTCCGGAAATATATGCTATAATGGACGCATATTTGATTCATTTACTAAGGAGAGGTATTTTACAATGAAAGAAAAATTTAAAAATCTGTCAGCACCCGTTGGAATTGTGCTGTCTATTGTAGCGGTTATTCTTTTTACCGGGTTATTGTTGGGACTTGGCTTTGTTTTAGGAAAAATTCCGGGATTAAATGAACAAAACGACTACCTGCTTCAGGCAATCGCAGAATTTATCATTCTGATTGTTTTCCTGATTATAACCTTTGTGATTGGTTATACCCGCATCTTTACGGAAAATGTTGCCGGCTGGCTCAGAAGTTTATATACCGGCGGTTTCTTTGTGGTTTACTGTCTGTTCAGCCTTATTGCACAGATTTATCTTTGCAGTATGTCAAAAGCGGGAAATGTAAGACCTGCTTTGGAAATTATATTCTATATAGTTGCTATTTTTCTGGTTGGACTGGTAGAAGAACTGGTCTTCCGAGGTGTCATTTTTAATCTGTTACTGAACAGTTTTCCAAAAACAAGAAAAGGCATTACCGGTGCCATTGTTTTAGGCGGCGTCCTCTTTGGTCTGATGCATTTTGTAAATATCCTTTCCGGAGTGAAATTTACAAGTGCCCTGATTCAGGTTATCTCCGCTGCTCTGATGGGTATTTTATTCTGTACGATATATGCATCTACCCGCAATTTCTGGATGCTTGTCATTTTCCATGCCCTTGTTGATTTTGCCAGCCTGCTTTCCACCGGAATTTTCGATGCCGGAAATATTGTGTCCCAGATCAATACTTTCTCCGCAATTAATTCCCTGTCATTTATCATGCTGGCGATTCCGATGTTTGTTATGCTGCGTAAATCCAGACGCATCCGCTTAGAGATGCTCTACAACAACGTTCCGATTTATGATGATGAACACGAAGCTAAGATGCTTTCCATTGTATCTCTTGTTCTTGGCATTATCAGTCTGGTACTTTCCTGCATCGGCTATCTGATTGGGCTTGGTATTGTGGGCATTTTTGCAGCAATTCTTTCCAAGAAAGCCAAGCCTTATAACAACTCTATGGCTACTGCCGGAATGATTACTTCCATCATAGGAATTATCCTTTCTGCCATTGCTGTGGTTCTTCTCAGCGTGGTCTACTCCAGCGATATGATGGCGCAGTTTATGTAAAAGTTCAACATGGAAAGCCCGGATTGCTCCGGGCTTTTCTTATACATTGTCTACATTGTTTAAATTTTTTCGGATACGAGGGCTATGCTTCTTCTGCCTTGTCATCCAGATTTACTACGATTATATTTTTTCTTGTAACCGCGCCAATTTCCTCCAGTGCATTGAGCATACGGTATACCGTTGCTGTTCCAATGCTTTTGTCTTTCTTGGACGCTCTGTAATAAATTTCCTTACAACTGGAGCAGTTATCTTCTAAGATAATATCCAAAAGAATACGACGCTGCTTTGTCATCCGGCATCCCCGGTCTTTCAGCATCTTAATTATCTTGTCTCTGGTCTGTGTCATCTGCGTCATGCCTGCCTCCAATCTAGATTAATGGCAATGTCCATCACAGTGCTTGCAGTTCACACCACACTGCAGTGATTTTCCTGCCTTTTTGTCTTTTACCATGCTTCGAATTATAAGTGCAACGACTGCTACAACTACAGTTCCAACAATAACTGTACCCATCGTAATCACTCCTTTCTGTTATGGCGGATTATTTTGCTTTTACTGTTACATTTAATGTCTGGCTTTCCTTATAAGGACGGAACAAAAGATAAATGAATCCGATGATTAAAAGGAATGCGACTACTGTTCCAATACCAAATGTTCCTGCTGTAATTAAGGAACCAATCTGGAAGATACATAAGGATACAACATATGCAAGGATACACTGATATCCGATTGCGAACCAGAACCATTTTGTATTGTTCATCTCACGTTTGATTGCACCCATAGCTGCGAAACATGGTGCACACAGTAAGTTGAATACCAGGAATCCATAAGCTGCGATTGGAGTCATGGCTGCTGCAAGGTTACCCCAGATCTCAGCACCGTCTTCTGCAACTTCTGCGAATCCATAAAGCATACCAAATGTAGCTACTACATTCTCTTTTGCGATCAGACCTGTAACGGTTGCAACTGCCATCTTCCAGTTTCCAAAACCAAGCGGAGCGAAGATAGGAGCGATCACATTACCGATCTTAGCTAAGATACTGTCATTGAGCTGTTCTGCCTCGAGCATTGTAAAGCTGCCATCGATCCAGCCAAATCCCTGTAAAAACCAAAGTACGATTGTAGATAATAAAATGATTGTACCAGCCTTTTTGATAAATGACCAGCCTCTTTCCCACATGCTTCTGAGTACATTACCAACTGTCGGCCAGTGATATGCAGGCAGCTCCATAACGAATGGAGCAGGCTCTCCTGCGAACATTTTTGTTTTCTTTAAGATAATACCGGAGCAGATGATCGCTGCGATACCAACGAAGTATGCAGACCATGAAACCCATCCTGCATTCTGGAAGAATGCTCCGGCGATCAATGCGATGATGGGAAGCTTTGCTCCACAAGGAACAAATGTTGTTGTCATGATCGTCATCTTACGGTCTCTGTCATTCTCGATCGTACGGGAAGCCATAACACCCGGAACACCACATCCGCTGCCGATCAGCATTGGAATGAAGGATTTTCCGGAAAGACCGAATTTACGGAAAATACGATCCATGATGAAAGCAACACGAGCCATATAACCACAGGACTCAAGGAATGCAAGGAAAATAAACAGTACAAGCATCTGTGGTACGAAACCAAGAACTGCACCGACACCACTTACAACACCATCTGCGATCAGGCTTGTAAGCCAATCTGCACAATTGACAGATTCCAGTGCTGACTGAACACCCGGAACGATCCACTCGGCGAACAATGTTTCATTTGTCCAGTCTGTTAAAATAGCGCCTACTGTTGTAACGGATACATAATATACAATGAACATGACCAGTGCAAAGATAGGGAGTGCTAACCATCTGTTTGTTACCCACTTATCGATCTTATCCGATGTAGACATTGTTCTCTTTTTGTTCTTTGTGTAGCAGGCATCAATGATAGAAGAGATATATACATATCTTTCATTTGTGATAATACTTTCTGTATCATCATCAAATTCTTTCTCCATATCTTCGATCTCTGCAGACACATCTACTTTGGACTGCATCTGCTCAATGATCTTATCATCTTTTTCCAGAAGCTTGATTGCGAAGAAACGCTTCTGTTCTTCTTTGACATCTGCACCAAGCTTATTGCCTGCTGCTGTGATATACTTCTCAACCTCTTCACCGAATTCATGAACAGGAGCTACAGACTTGTTAGCCTTTGCCGCTGCGATTGCTTTTTTTACCGCTACATCAATGCCTGTTCCTTTCAGTGCTGAAATCTCACATGCTTCACAGCCGAGCTTTGCACTTAATTTATCGACATGTATCTTGTCGCCTGACTTTTCAACAAGGTCTGACATGTTAACAGCCATAACAACCGGAATACCCAGTTCCATGATCTGTGTAGACAGATACAGGTTTCTTTCGATATTCGTACCATCAATGATATTGATGATTGCATCCGGTCTCTCTGTGATCAGATAGTTACGGGCAACTACCTCCTCCAGTGTGTATGGTGACAGAGAATAAATACCCGGAAGATCCATGATAACGACATCCGATTCCTTGCCGCTGTAAGCTTTTTTCAGCTTACCTTCCTTTTTCTCAACCGTAACGCCCGGCCAGTTTCCAACGAACTGATTGGAACCTGTCAATGCGTTAAACAGAGTTGTTTTACCGCAGTTTGGGTTACCTGCTAATGCGATTTTAATTGCCATTTTCTCTACTCCTCTTTCTTATTTTATACAACTAATTAGAATAGCTCTTTGCTTACTTTTGTTAGTGTTTACTAACGTGATGGCAAAAAAAATTGTTATTCTATAACAATCATTTCTGCATCTGCTTTACGCAGCGACAACTCATAGCCTCTTACTGTAACTTCCACCGGATCACCAAGTGGTGCCACCTTTCTTACATAGACCTCTACGCCTTTTGTGATACCCATGTCCATGATTCTTCTTTTGACAGGGCCATCACCTGTCAGCTTTTTAACTTTGACAGTTGCACCAACAGCAGCGTTTTTCAGTGTTTTTGACTCGTTTGCCATGTTTATGCTCCTTTTCTTTATTTTATTATCATGCACCGTTAGATGCCTGACATTTTAAACTTATTTAGACCATGATCTTGTTTGCCATATCTTTTCCTATGGCAATACGGGATTCCTTGATATTCACGATCAGATTACCACCCATCTGAGATATTACCGTAACCATACCGCCCGTTACAAAACCAAGATTTTCCAGAAACTGTCTGGTCTCTTCCTTGCCGCCTACTTTTTTAATAACATTAAGCTCTCCTTCTTTTGCCATTGACAGAGGCATCATACTCATCCCTTTCTTTCTTTTTCATTACCATTTAGCATCTTATCGATAATTTTCTTTCATTTCGAGGTTAGTATACTCTAACAGATATTAGATGTCAACAACTTTCATTGTTTTTTTTTAAGAAATGTGCTATACTTGCGTCAATATAAAAAAGTTCGTTATTTTGATACGTTTTGCGTAAGAAAGGGAATTAAAATGGTACCTAATGAATCAGCAGAAAATTATTTAGAGACGATCCTGATCCTGAGCAGAAAGCTCCCGGTTGTTCGCTCCGTTGATATTGCCAATGAACTTGGCTTTAAAAAATCCAGCATCAGCATTGCGATGAAAAATCTTCGTGAAAAGGAACTGATCACAGTCAGTGATGCAGGCTTTATCAATCTTACCGAGGCAGGTCGCGAAATCGCAGACATGATCTACGAAAGACACGAATTCCTGACTTCCTGGCTGACAAAGCTTGGTGTGGATCCTGAGATTGCAGCAGAAGATGCCTGCAAGATGGAGCACGTTGTCAGCAAAGAAAGCTTTCAGGCGATCAAGAATTTTGTTGCTTCGGCTCAGACTGAATCATAAAGCACATATTTCTTTTGTATTGCGGTATTTTGATCATACCTATCACAGCATTTTAAAACACCGGCTTATGCTTTGCATCTGCCGGTGTTTCTCATATGCTTATTCTTATCTCTATACTGCCGTGCAGCCTGCCTACTCGATCGCTTTAAATGCTTCTGCCAGATCTTCGATGATATCATCAATATTTTCCGTTCCGATAGAAAGACGGATCGTATTTGGCTTGATTCCCTGATCAAGCAGTTCTGCTTCGTTGCATTCGGAATGTGTGGTAGAAGCCGGATGGATTGCAAGAGATTTCACATCTGCTACATTGGCGAGCAGAGAAAACAGCTCAAGCTGGTCGATAAAATCCTGCGCTTTTTTCGCGTCCCCCTTGATCTCGAAGGTAAAGATAGAACCACCGCCGTTCGGGAAATATTTCTTGTAAAGCTTCTGCTGTTCCGGATCATCGGATACGGAAGGATGATTTACCTTTTCTACCTGTGGCTGATCCTTTAAGAACTGTACTACCTTCAATGCATTTTCCACATGACGCTCTACACGCAGTGATAATGTTTCCAGTCCCTGCAAGAAGATGAACGCATGTACCGGTGATAAGGTTGCGCCCATATCACGCAGCAGGATCGCACGGATGTATGTCACAAAAGCAGCCGGTGCACAGTCTTTTGCGAAGCTGACACCATGATAAGATACGTTTGGCTCAACAAGCCATGGATATTTATCGCTCTTAGTCCAGTCAAATTTACCGCTGTCTACGATCACACCACCGATCGTTGTGCCATGTCCGCCAATGAATTTTGTTGCGGAATGTACAACGATATCTGCGCCATACTCGATCGGGCGCACCAGATAAGGGGTTGCAAATGTATTATCCACGATCAATGGAATATTGTGGGAATGTGCGATGTTTGCGATTCTTTCAATATCAACTACTTCTGAATTCGGATTACCGAGCGTTTCGATCTCGATCGCTGTTGTATTTTCTTTGATTGCTGCTTCAATACCTTCATAATCAAAAGGATCAACGAATGTTGTTTCAATACCGTAATCCGGCAGTGTATGTGCGAGCAGGTTATAGGTACCACCGTAAATATTCTTGGCTGCTACGATATGATCTCCTTTGTGTGCAACTGCCTGAAATGCATAAGTCAATGCTGCTGCTCCACTACCGACTGCAAGTGCTGCAACACCGCCTTCAAGTGCTGCGATTCTCTGTTCGAATACATCTTCTGTCGGGTTAGTCAGCCTTCCGTAAATGTTACCTGCATCACGAAGACCGAAACGGTCTGCTGCATGCTGGCTGTTGCGGAACACATAGGAAGTGGTCTGGTAAATGGGCACTGCGCGGGAATCAGTCGCGGGATCGGCCTGCTCCTGGCCAACGTGAAGCTGCAGGGTCTCAAATTTATAGTTAGACATAGTAATTAACCTCTCTATCTGTACTTAAAGTATAATTCTGACGCATAAAAAATCCCGGTCACTGACACCATTTCAGTGCACCGGGCAAAAAATTCGGGTTTGGCGCTTTGGCAGCTTTGCCATCACATTCGCACACACATTCGGTCTGCAGAGGGCAATGCACAGCGCTCGGTCCCATATTCTGCCCGGGTGGTGTACATTCGCCCACAACGGAAGTTCGCGTGGAGCAGGTTTTTCCAGATCAGCGTCATTTTGGTGCCCTCCTTTCAACGATTTTCCCAATCCTCTACGACCCCGGGAAACTTGATCTCAATTTCCTACTAGGTTTGTGGATTTGTTGTCTGGATTATATCCCTATTTACCTAGATTGTCAATAGGTTGATGAAAAATGTTTGGAAAAAGGAAAAAAAGACGCGAAGCAATCCGAAATAAGCTCCGTGAAAAATCAGAATATAAAATGAAAAGCGAAAATGTTGCAATACCCGAGATCCATACAAAAGATTTTGATGAGATTGAGGAACATATTGATGAAATAGAACAGGAAAAAGAAGAAAAACATTCTATTCTCTATGATAATGTAGCAATTCCTGAGGTTCATATTCATAAAAAGGAAAAATAGAATTCCGATATGCAGGATTCCAACAAAAAATGGCAGTACATTCTTCCAGTTCTGGTTAATGTACTGCCTGTTTGTTATTATGCTTCTGCTCTCATTTTTGCATATAATTGTTTTCTCACAAAGTAATAACAGATCACCTGTAATACGATTGTTATGATCCAGGATGCTGGATATGATATAAATAAAATATCCAAAGATCTATGATTCGGGAAGATCCAGAAAATCCATACGATTCTTGTTCCTACTGTCCCAATGATCGAAAGGATCATTGGCACACCAGAACGCCCCATTCCACGAAGTGCTCCAGGAAACAGATCCATAAATCCACAGAGGAAATACGTAACCGTTGTATATAACAAGATTTCCATTCCACATTGAATTACTTTTGAATTACTTGTATAGATCGTCAAGAGTTTAGGGCCAAAGAAATAAGCGCTGTTTCCCAAGATCATCATTGCGACAAATGATAAGATCAGACAGTCGATCAAGACACGATCCATTCGTTTCCATTTTCCAACACCATAGTTCTGACTGGTAAAGCTCATACATGCCTGTGTGACAGAGTTCACCGCCACATACAGAAAACCGAAAATATTATTGGCCGCCGTAT